>Ga0209036_1000019_pt1 | contig 61485 bp, 53 predicted proteins | sample MarorgKNORR_S2LV_3_FD_188222 | JGI IMG/M metagenome (GOLD analysis project Ga0209036, IMG submission 188222) | Marine microbial communities from the Southern Atlantic Ocean, analyzing organic carbon cycling - DCM_A/KNORR_S2/LV (SPAdes) (version 2) | ecosystem: Environmental > Aquatic > Marine >... | reverse complement strand
CATTTTTTATATGATTAAACAAAAATTTTGAGTCTCCTCCTGTTAAAATTATCATAATTTTTTTAAACTTATTTTTATATAGATTACTGATATAGTTAATCTCCCCCAATGTCCCATTGATCACACCAGATATTATGGAACTGTTGGTTGATGATCCAATAAACGAATCTATTTTGACTTTTTCTGCTAAAGGTAAATTATGAGTTTGATTATTGAGAGCTTTGAACCTCATACTTAAACCTGGTGATATACTTCCTCCTAAATATTCATTTTTTTCATTTAAAAAATCATAGGTAATTGAAGTTCCAATGTCAATAATCAATATATTTTTATTTGAATATAATTTGGATGCTTGACTCACTAAACCTACTCGATCATTTCCTAGTGTTTCTACAGAACTATATTTGTTTGTAAATGGGATTTTTAGTTTTGAATTAAAATTAACCAAATTGGAGTTTTGTCTTAAAAATTTTAAAACTTTATTATTTGGCTCACCCACATTGGAAAAAATTGAATTCGTGATTTTTCTTTGAAAAAAGATTTGCTCAATGTCATTTAATGTCAATTTTTTAAACTGAAACCGATCAATTATGGCATCATTCTCAAATAGTCCTACTTTAGAAAAACTATTGCCGCTATCTACAACTAAATTCAAATATTTGAAATTATTTGTTAAAAATAAGTAAGATTTTTAACTTGAGTTTTGTTGCTGAAATAAAAGAATATATATTTGCTCGATCAAAAACCATTGGTACCTTAGCTCAGTTGGTAGAGCAAAGGACTGAAAATCCTTGTGTCCGCAGTTCGATTCTGCGAGGTACCACATAAAGCCTCATTTTTCATGAGGCTTTTTATGTTAAAAGATTTCCATCGTCATCCCAAACAGCGATGTCATTTCTTTTGGATTGATCAATACATTTTTCTAACCAGTCTTTATCATATGCCAACCCATATTGGTCAAGGACATCTTTTGGAACCCCGTCCCATACGTTAGGCGCGTTGCCTTTGTATCCTAATTCTTTAATTCCAACTTCTGATGTAAAATAACCAGTCATGGTAAGATTTCTAACGAGATTAAACCACTGAACCTCTTCAGGGTACTCATCTATACTTTTGTTTGGATCATAATAAGCTATGTCATCAAATATTTCTTTTTGATTTTCTTCATTGAGTTGATTGAAAATTTTATTAAATCTGCTTTCACTTTCTGAATCAATCCAAATTAAACCATCTCTTAATGGCTTTTGATAGGTAGGAATATCCTTAGCCATGAATTCAATTAACTGTACAACTTCAGCATCACGAATAGAACCATATTCGTTTGGTGGTAAAATAATATTACAGATTTTGTCTAGGGTTATGAGTTCATCATCAGTAAAAAACTTTTCATTAAAAAGCTTGTCGTCATATGATTTCTCCACCTTGGTTCTTCCATATTCGTATCTTGTTAATGACCTTTTGATTTTTTCCTTGGAAACGTCATAACATGATTCCATAAATAAACTTGCACCTAAAGATGACAAAGCAATAGTTTTGATTGAATCTCTCCTTTTCATTTTACAAGTTTTGTTTTTTTAATTGATCTATAATGTATTCAGAGCTTCGCCATGCAAGTGCCATTATAGTCCAAGTTGGATTTTTATCAGCTTGTGAGACGAAAGGACCAGCATCTACTACAAATACATTTGAAACATCGTGAAGCTGTTCATATTGGTTAACAACTGATTTTTTAGGATTGTTTCCCATTCTAGTTGTCCCAACCTCATGAATGATCCAACCAGGCTTATTTAACCCAAAATTACTTTTTTTATCAGGCTTTGCCCATAAGGGAATGCCTCCCATATTATGGATAATCTCTTCAAATGTATCTTGCATATGTTTAGCCTGATTTATTTCGTTTTCAGTCCATTGATAATTGAACCTTAACACCGGGACTCCGTATTTATCAACTTTATTGGGATCTATTTCACAATAATTAGTTTTTTGAGCAATTGATTCACCTCTTCCAGAAATACCAATTGTTGATCCATAATATTTTTTCATATCGGATCGTAAAACATCACCATAGCCACCCGCATTATTGATTCCAAAAAACTTATTGAAGTTATTGACATTAAATCCTGTACCATATGAGGGTGCACCCATACCACCCCAAACTTCTATGTGATATCCTCTAGGAAAGTTTAAATTTTTATTATCAAGCCACCAAGGAGAATAGACATGCATACCACCAACACCATCTTCGTTGTATGTTTTTCTATCAATAAGTTCTGGGATAAATGCCATCATGTCTCCCCCAGTAGAATCATGTAAATATTTACCAACTAAATTGCTGCTATTTCCAAGTCCATTTGGGTGCTGTTTACTTTTAGAATTTAAAAGTATTCGAGCAGAGCTACATGCTGATGCAGCTAATACAACGATTTTTCCTTTTAATTTATATTCTTTATTATCTTCTTTATTGATAAATGAAACTCCGGTGGCCTTACCTTCGTGATTGGTTGTTACTGTACGCACCATTGAGTTAACATACATATCGATTTGGCCACCAGACTTTTGAGCAGGAAATATGAGAACAGAACCTGAGGAGAAATCAGCATAGGTCATACAACTTCTTGCACACTGATTACAATAAAAACAAACTCCTCTATCATTATTAATTCTTTTGGTGAGAACCGATAAACGTGATGGCATAACTTTGACATTACTTTTTCTGGCACCCTTAATGTAAAAGAGCTCATGCAATCTTGGTTTTGGTGGTGGAAGGAAAAAGCCATCTGGATCGTTTGGTAAATTTTCTTTACTTCCAAATACCCCAATTAATTTATCAACTTTGTCATAATAAGGCTTGATGTCGTCGTAAGTTATAGGCCAGTTTTCACCAAAACCATCAAGGGATTTTTTCTGAAAATCATCAGGTCCAAACCTTAGTGATATTCTTCCCCAATGATTTGTTCTTCCACCTAACATTCTAGATCTAAACCACTTAAAATCTGTATCACCAATTTGGGAATAAGGTTCACCTTCAATCTCCCAACCCCCATATGCTTGGTCATAATCACCAAAAGGTCTTGTTGTACCAGCACCTCTTCTGGGGGATTCGTATGGCCATTTTAGTTGGGTCATTTGGTCAGGGTTAGCAGGGTCATAAAACGGTCCAGATTCTACTAAAGCAATAGAAAGGCCTGACTCAGCTAAAATTTTTGTGGCCATTCCGCCGCCAGCACCAGAGCCAACGATAATTACATCATATTCTTTACTATTTTCTTTTATTTGCATCATAAATCAAATTTAATAAAGCATTTTTTTTAATTGAAAAATAATCAATTATGTTTATTGATAGTTAATTAGATTAACCTATAGCTCCAAAATTTTTATATTTCTAAATGATATTACACCTGGATGGTCTTGAATTGAAATTTTCCCAGTTTTGAACTTGGCAAAATCACAATTTTGCCAAGGCTCCTCATCACAATTATTGAACTTGGTAGGAGCGACCATTTGATCCCACTCCTCACCACTTAGTGGAAATTCAACAATTTTATGCCCATTATGAACGACTTCTCCTTTATTAGATCTATGGTCAATAGTAATATCATAAGAATTCCATTGACCAGCAGGCTTTGTAACAAATTTTGATGGAGCGATCATTCCATATAAAGCTCCAGCTTGGATTAGTGGGCCATCCGGGACTTCAGGATCTAATATTTGTATTTCAGGTCCAGTAACATAAGGAAACTCATATTTCATATCTTCTTTAACTCCCCAGAAAAATCCACTGTTGGAACCTGGACTCACCTTCCATTCAAGATGGATTTTAAAATTGGTATATTCTTTATCACTTACTAAACTTTTATCACCTTGTCCTTTTGCATTTTCTGATGTAAAAGTCAAAACCCCATCATTGATATCCCAGCCTGACTTATTTCCATCGTCTTGATAATAATGCCAACCATCAAGAGAATTTTTTTGAATCAAAGAGACCCAATTTCCGTTGTCCTCTGAATCTTGATTTTCTGTTTTATTAGTTTCTTTTTTGTTGTTAACACTTTCGCAAGCCAAACAAAACATGAAAACCAATGTAAATATTTGAATATATGTTTTTTTCATTTTTGAATATTTTTTTTAAAATTAAATTAAAATTGTTCCAAATTAAAGTTCCCAACCTTTTCTAGACTTTCTTTGAACATATTTATTTGCTAAATCAAAATTAGTTATCCTCATATTTTGTCCATCCCAAATGAGTTTTTTTCTTCCAATATAATTGCTGTGTTCTGAAACATGAACTGAATATTCAGAAAATTTAGGACTTTTTGTCCCTATTAACATGTACGATCTGATTGCAAGATTACCCATTAAAACAGATTCTGTAAATGGGCCAGCGTAATCAAATGATGATGTTAGCTTTGAATGAGCTTTTGACCCATAGCCTTGCTTACAAGCTTCAACCCAAGCTCTATGATGAATGTTATCTAAATCTTCGAGATCAGTTTTAAAAAATAAAGTTTTCTTACCTTCTCTGTAAAGCTTAGGATTCATGCCATATGTTCCAAAACTAATCACTCCCTTGTCTCCTATCATCAAAACACCGCTTCTACTGTATTTCTCTCCCAGATATTCTTCGGCTGGTATAGCTTTTGGATGAGAGGGTCTTAACCCTCCATCCATCCAAACCAATTTTACATCAGATTTATTTTTCTCTGTTTTATTAAAATTTAATGTAACGATAGAAGATGATGGGCATCCCTCAGGGATATAATTATGATTCCAAGTCTTTTCAACAACTGTTCCTACACTGCATTGAACATCATTGGGATAACCCAAACCAAGTGCCTTAAACGGCGCATCTAATAAATGACAACCCATATCCCCCAGAGCACCTGTTCCGTATTTCCACCAACCTCTCCAGTTAAATGGGTGCAGTTCAGACGTAAAATCAGTGTAAGCGGAAGGTCCAAGCCATAAATCCCAATCTAGATTTTCTGGTTTTTTTTGTGATGTTCTTTTCATTTGAAAACCTTGAGGCCAAATAGGTCTGTCTGTCCAGGCATTAATCTCTGAAATTTTTCCAACTAATTTTTTATTTACCCACTCTTGAATTTTAGATACACCCAAACACGAACCTCCTTGATTCCCCATTTGGGTTACAACTCTATTATTTCTTGCAATTTTTGAAAGCAGTCTTGCTTCACCAATATTATGAGTCAAAGGTTTCTGAACATAAACATGTAATCCTTTTTTCATAGCATGACTTGCAATTACACCATGAGTATGATCTGGTGTTGTAATTGTAACAGCATCCAAATCCTTCTCATTATCTAACATTTTCCTAAAGTCTATGTAAAAGTTAGCATTTGGATAAAAACTTCTAGACTCCGATACACCATTATTAAATGAATCATCAGGATCTATATCACACAAAGCCACAACCCTTTCATTTTTAGCCCAATCACCCATTATATCTCGACCCTTGCCCCCAATACCAATCGCTCCTATGTTTAGCATATCGCTAGGTGAGGTATAACCATGACCACCTAGAACATTTCTAGGAACTATAAAAATTCCCGCTCCAAAAATTGATGATTTTTTAATAAATTTTCTTCTGGATCTATTAGTCATTTTTTATAACATCTGTCATGATTAGTACAGCAAGTTATCTTTTTTAATTCAAAATTTCAAAAATGAATTTGTGGATTATTAACAAAATACATAACTTCAAGATAACTTATGAGATTCAAAGGTTTAGTTCTAATTTTTTTGATTTTTTTCCAATCCTCATGTGCGCAATCACTTGAGAATAAAAATGTATTAGTTGTTTGGGGAGGCTGGGACGGTCACCAACCGGAGGTTTTTGCAAATCTTGTGGAAAAATGGTTAATTTCTCAAAAATCAAATTATAAAATTGCCAATGGAACTGAGGCATATGACGATTATGAAGAGCTAATCAAATATGACTTGATTATACAATCCATTACGATGGGTGAGATTGATGGGAAAAGAGCAAATAATTTAATAAAAGCTGTTAGAAACGGTGTAGGTATTGCTGGTGCTCATGGTGGTCTTGGTGATTCATTTAGAAACAACCCAAATTATCAATTTATGATTGGAGGTCAGTGGGTTTCTCACCCAGGTGGTAAAGTTGACTTTAAAGTCAATTTTCTGGATGACGATTTAACCAAAGGTTTAAATGACTTTGAAATTAACTCCGAGCAGTGGTATGTGCATTACGATCCAAACATTGAAATCATTGCAAGTACAACATTTACATATGATTTCTTCTCATGGATTGATGGTGTTGTCATGCCTGTCGCCTGGAAAAAAACATTTGATAAAGGAAAGGTATTTTATACCTCGATTGGTCATGATCCAATGGAATTCGAAAAACATCCAGATGCATGGAAATTATTAACAAGGGGATTCATTTGGGCAGCTCGAGACTAAATTATTAATTTTCGTTCCCTTAGAAGTCTCCATTTTCCTCTAGGTAAATCCTTCTTAGTCAAATTCTCAAAATAAACCCTATCCAAAAAAACCACCTTATTTCCTTTTTTTTCAAAAAGATTCTCAAGAGGCTTTAAATCTTTTCCAATGTAAAGTTCAATCCCAATTTCGTTTAATGTATCAGCTTCGATGTGATTTATAGATTGTATTTTGATTTCAGATTTGGCATTTTCTCTTTTAATAATATTTAATTCATTCTTTGAAATTTCATTTTCTAACTTTAAGTGAAAAATCTGTAAATAGCTCTGTTTTTTTTCTTTTTTTAGAAAATGATTTGAGATCAAAATTAGTCCAGAATAATTGGACTTTAAGGGGATCAGACATTTTAACACACCATCAACATCAGCTTTAGAAATTAAAGAAAAAATATTTTTTGCTTCGGATTTAATGCAATGAAACCCTTTTGGCTTATTTAGAAGAATGTATTTAGTTTCGTAAGGCATAATCCTTTCGTTTTTAAACTTTACAGTATCACTTAATTTAACTTTTACGCCTAAAGTGTTAACTAATTGATCATTGACTGTTATATAATTCTTTTTTATGTACTCATCTGCCTCGCGTCTAGTGCACAAACCCGAATTGGAAATAAATTTATTTAACCTAACAAGTTTGTTTTTATACATACTATTCATAAAAAAGAATACTCAAAAGGCCTAAAATAATTAATAGCCTTACAGCGTTATGTAACTTTTGATAATTTATTATATCATTTTTTTTCCAAAGAATTATTGTAAAAGCTATTATATAAAAAACAGAAAAAAAATAATAATATTTCATCGAAGATAGATCGTATAGATTAACAATAATTAATGAAACAGAAATAATTAGTGGACTTATTAAAGACATATAAAATTTGGTAATTTTTTCACCATAAACAACTGTTATGGTCTTATAATTCATAGTAAAATCACCCTTTAGGCTTATGAGATCTTTTATTAAGTCTTTAAGCATTACGACTAAAAATAAATATAATGCGTGATAGAAAATCTCATCAGTAAAGTTTTTATAATATAATGTTATTGCAAAAAATGGAGTTATAGATAAAAGTACTGAAAGCAAATTACCAATAAATGGATATTTACTTATTTTAATACAGTAAATAAAAATTGATAAAATATAAAATAAAAAAAAAATAAAAGCTCTAAAAGAAACAGCAATAGCAAAAATTAAACATAAAAAATTAAGCGAAACGAAAACAATCATTTTTGTTTTGGTTGAGACCTCTTCCTCAAAAATTGTTTTAATTGGCCTATTAATTAAATCTTTATCTAAGTCAAAAAAATTATTAATTATATATCCAGCAGAGATAGAAGTTGAGGTTGAAATTATGATAAACCACACATTTAAATCAGTTAGAACTGAATAAAAATTATTGTTATCTGAAAAAAAATATACTGAAGAAATTATTTGAGCAATTGCCAATAATATGATATTATAAAATCTTATTGCACTGAATAATCCCAAGAATTTTAGAGCAATGAATTTAATTTTATTTGAAATTATCATTAAATTAAAAGTTATAAACAACCTCTAATTTAAAACCTTTTAAAACAGATTTTGTTTTTTCAATGTCCCATGTAAATCCCAAAATATAGCCACCGCCTCCACTTCCACAAAGTTTCAAAAAATAATCATTGGTCTCGATACCCTTTTTCCATATTTCATGGAAATCTGATGGAATCATTGGTTTGAAATTTTTGAAAACAACACTTGATAGTTTTTTTATATCAATGAAAAGAGCTTTGAAATTAGCTTCTAAAAAATTTTCAACGCATGAATCTGAAATTTTAATAAATTCTTCTCTCATTATTCTATTGAACTTTTTATTTTTCATTGAGTTAAAAAAAATTTCAATCATCGGAGCTGTTTGACTTGATTCTCCACTGTCAATTAAAAAAACTGCTCCCTTTCCGCTTTTAGTTTGAGAAGGTATTCCAATAGTTTTTATTTTATTTTTAGATTGAATTAAAATGGGGAGACTTAGATAACTATTAAGTGGGTCCAATCCGGATGATTCTCCATGAAAATAAGCTTCCATTTGAGAAAATATTTTTTTTAATATTATTAACTTATCCTTAGTTAGGTTCTCAAGAACTGTTATTTTAGTTTTTGCATATCTGTCATAAAAAGCTGCTACAAGAGCACCGCTACTCCCCACGCCGTAACCTTGGGGAATTGTACTATCGAAATACATCCCATTTGCTAAATCATTTTGAATTTTTTTTTGGTCAAATTCAACCAGTGATTTTTCAATTTTCACAAGAAAATCTGCAAAACCGGTGAGTATCTCATTAGATTTTTTTACAGAATTTTTAGTAATGTCCCCAATTTTTAACCCCCCGCTATAAAAATTATATGGAATCGAAAGTCCCTTTGAATTTTTGATAATTCCATATTCTCCGAACAACAAAATTTTTGAATAAAACAAGGGTGCATTCATCTTTCTAAATTACAATTTAAATGGTCCTATTCCAATCTTATCATTTATGAATTTTCCGTTTTCACAATAACCGACTAAAACTTCCAAAATAAAGCGTTGCACTGAATCGAATTCGGATTTTGGGTAAATAAGGTGGACATTTGCTCCAGCATCTAGAGTGAAACATAATCTTGAATTGTGTTTTTTCCTAAATTCCCATACTGATTTAATTATTTTTAAAGTGTTGGATTTCATCAAAATAAAATATGGGTTTGACGTCATCATCATAGCATGTAATGTCAAAGCTTCAGTTTCAACTACTTCAATAAATAATTTATAATTACCAGAATCAAAAGCTTCAATTATTAGTGATAAATTGCTTTTAGCTTGACTAACTCTTATTTCTCCAAAAATATGACTATTCATTAACTCATGACCCTTGGTACTGGAGAATTCCTTTTCAGATTTATCAACTATCAAGATTGTATCACATAAATCATTAAATGAATTGTGTACTTTTAAATTGAACGATGATGCAAACAAGTCACTACTATTACTAATCAAATCAGTTTTTCCCCAAACTGAAAATTTTTTAATAATACTACGACAAGCACTTCCAGACCCTAATCTGGAAAGAAAAGATGCCTTTCTGAAAAAAAAAGATTTTTCTAGTTTAGGGTTCAATAAGTTTTCAATTTCCATAATGCAAAGTGATAATGCACTAAATGCAGATGCTGATGATGCAATTCCACTACTGTGTGGAAATGAGTTTGATGATTCGATAACCATTTTCATTTCAAGAATGTAAGGACAATATTTCGAAATTTTTTCAAAAAAATGATCAAGCTTACTTTCAAATTTTGGTTTTTTTTTACCATCAAAAAAAAACTGGTAATTTATTCCAGTTTTATCGTTTTTCATAAATGACACTTTTGTACTTGTAAAACAATTGCTTAAACAAAAACTCAAAGAGGGATTTGAAGGAATTTGTATCGGTTTTTTTCCCCAGTATTTTATTAAAGCTATGTTACTGGGTGACCTCCATTGAACGAGTCCACTTCCGATGCTGTACAAACTGTCAAAAACAAATTCATCTTGCATTTTCAAGTTATTGATTTTATGATTGTACTTTGAGACTTTTTCTTTGATCCATCAAACCCATCAATTCCTGTTACAGTAGTATATTTTAAAATATTTTTTTTTGTCGGATGAATTATTTTGAAAGCTGCTTGACACATTAAAGTTGCCTCGTGAAATCCGCAAAGAATTAATTTTAATTTTCCAGGATAGGTGTTAATATCACCAATAGCAAAAATACCAGGAATATTAGTTTGGTAATCCAAAGAATTGTTGACTAAAATCGAGTTCTTTTCGATATTAAGCCCCCAATCTTGAAGCTTACCTAATTTAGGAGTTAATCCAAAAAGAGGAACAAAATAATCAGTTTTATAATCTATGTAGTTGTTGTTTTGTTTTATCACCAAACTGTCCAAAACTTGTAATCCGTTCAATCCAACAACCTCAGCTGGTGTGATTACAGTAACAAGTCCTTTATTTTTTAATTTTTGAACTTTCTCGACAGAGTCAAATGCTCCTCTGAACTCAGACCTTCTGTGAATCAATGTGATTTTACTAGCAATCTTCTGTAGCTCAATTGTCCAATCCAAAGCAGAATCTCCTCCTCCTGAAATAACAACGTTTTTATCACGAAAAATTGACGGGTCTTTAATCATAAACTCCACCCCATTACCCTCATAATTAGAAATATTTTCTATAGATGGTTTTCTAGGTTCAAAACTGCCAAGTCCTCCTGCAATTGCTACAACTTTAGAGTTGTGAACAGTTCCTCTGTTGGTAATGACATCAAAACTACCATCATCATTCTTAATAAGTTCATCTGCAGATTCTGACAGGGTGTAACCTGGATCAAATGGTTTAATTTGCTCCATTAAATTTTCAACTAATTTGCCTGCTAAAATTTCAGGTGTTCCAGGAATATCAAAAATTGGTTTTTTTGGATAAAGTTCAGTACACTGTCCGCCTGGCTTTGGTAATGCATCTATCAAATGACATTTTAAACCTAAAAGACCTGCTTCAAAAACAGCAAATAGACCTGTTGGACCCGCACCAATAATTAAGATGTCAGATTTAATTTTACTCATTAATTAATCAACACTTATGACCTCTTTAATTTGAGGAGCATGTTTTTTGATTGTCATTTCAACTCCGTTCTTGAGTGTCATCTGATTAACAGAACAGTTTACACAATTTCCCATCAACTGAACTTTAACAATATTTTTATCAATTGATAATAATGAAATATCTCCTCCATCAGAATTCAAAAAAGGTCTAATTTCCTCTAGAGCGATTTCAACTTTTTTTTCAAGTAATTGTTTATTCATAAATTATTATTTAATAGCTGAACAGCCAGACATAGTTTTAATTTTTATAACTTCGGTTTTTGGAAGGTTTTTATTTCTTTTCAGTAATTCTTTCAACATATTCTTGGTTAATAATTCAAAAAAAACCTCCACATGATTATTTTCTTGTAATGAAGCTGGTCTTCCAACATCGCCTGCTTCTCTAATACTTTGAATCAAAGGAACTTCTCCCAAAAATGGAACTCCTAAATCGAGAGATAAATTTTTACCTCCCTCTTTACCAAATAGATAATGTTTATTATTTGGTGATTCTGGACTTGAAAAATAAGCCATATTTTCAATAATTCCCAAAACAGGTACGTTAATATTTTGCTGTTTGAACATTGCAACCCCTTTTCTTGCATCAATTAAGGCCACGTTTTGAGGTGTACTAACAATTACGGATCCTGTTACGGCCAAAGATTGCATTATACTAAGATGAATGTCACCTGTTCCTGGTGGAAGATCAATCAATAGAAAGTCTAACTCGCCCCAATCTGAGTCAAATATCATTTGATTCAAGGCTTTTGAGGCCATTGGTCCTCTCCATATTACGGCTTGATCTATTTTTGTAAAAAACCCTATTGAAAGAATTTTAACACCATAACTTTCGACAGGCAACATTTTTGATTTCCCATCTTTTATTGATGACATGGGTTTCTTGTCTAAAAGATCAAACATTAAAGGAATTGAAGGCCCATAAATGTCTGCATCTAAAATTCCAACTTCAAATCCCATTTTTTTCAGACTTATTGCAATATTTGAGGTTATAGTAGACTTTCCAACTCCTCCTTTTCCGGATGAAACAGCAATTATATTCTTTACATTATCAAGATGAATACCCTTAATTTGAGTAATCGCTTTTTCTGTTTTTTTTATTATAAAATTAATTTTCAAAACAAATTTGTGAGAAAATTTTTGGAGTGAATTCTCAATAGTTTTTTTTATACTTTGCTTAGCCTGTAATGTTGGATTATCAATTAGGAGATCAATTAAAATCTCATTATCAAGTATTACAACATTTTGAACACATTTACTTGAAACAATATCAACTTTATCATTTTTTAAAAAAACGTTCTTTAAATTTGATATGATATTGTCTTTAGTAATCTTCAACTCTAATTATATTTAGCAAATATAAGGCCAACTAAACAATTATTTTAACTCTTTAGAGGGATCCCAAAAAAAACTCCGAAAATTAATTATTTTATCTTTTTCTATTTCAATACCCTCATTTTCTAACAGTTGTTTCATCAAATTAACTCCAAAAAAATGATGTTTTCCGGTCAAAAGCCCAACCCTATTAACAACTCTATGTGCAGGAATTTCTTGATTAATATGTGATTTGTTCATTGCCCACCCTACAATTCTAGCACTTTTAGCTGAACCCAAGTAATTAGCAATAGCACCATAGGTTGTAACTCTTCCAACAGGAATTTTTTTTACAACTGAGTAAACAGATTTAAAATAATCTTTTTCTTTTGATTTATTCAAAGTTTAAATTTTAAATATGAAATATTTTTCTCTTTTTTTAAAAATGTTTTTTCATAATGTGTTTTTAAATCTAAAACTTCTTTTGGAGCATTTTTATTTTTGTAGATATTATGCTCAGAAAAACGTGGAATAATTCCCATACTTTCTAAAATACCCAAAGTATATCCATGTAAAAATTCAGAATCTGTTTTTAGATGAATCATTCCATTTTTATTAAGGATTTTCTTATACTTTTGAATAAAGTCAAAATTGGTAAGCCTATGCTTCCGTCTTTTGAACTTTATTTGAGGGTCAGGAAAAGTTAACCAAATTTGATCAATTTCGTTCTTATTAAAAATCAAGTCTAACAATTCAATTTGTGTTCTTATAAACAAAACATTTTGTATCTTTTCTTCAATTGCATTCTTTGCTCCTCTCCATAAACGAGCTCCCTTAATATCAATACCGATATAATTAATGTTCTGATTTAATTTTGCCAAGCCAATAGAATATTCTCCTTTACCACAACCCAACTCTAGTACTAAAGGGTTTTCATTTTTGAAAAACAATCTATAGTCTGCTCTAAGATTAAAATCGCCTGAAATTATTTCTTCTCTGGTGGGTTGTAATAAATTTTGAAAACTTTCATTCTCTTTAAATCTCTCTAATTTATTTTTTGATCCCAATAATTAACCCTTTATAATCTACAAATTTATTAAATTACACAATGATTAGTTGATAATTAAATATTATAAAAAAATCAATAATTATTTTGCAATATAAATATCTTTTTAAGTTTGAATCAGTATAAAATCAAAACACATAGAGACTTCGAAAAGTTAGCTATTAAAATGTTTAATAATCAGTATGAAAATAATTTGGTATACAACAAGTACTGTAATTTATTGGAAATATCACCTCCAAAAATTAAAAAACTAATCAAAATACCTTTTCTTCCAATTCAATTTTTTAAAACCCACAAAGTTATTTCAAATAAAAAAAAACATAAATTAATTTTTGAAAGTAGTGGTACGTCAGGTAAAAAAAGTAGACATTTTGTTACAAGTACAGCTTTGTATGAGAAAAGCTTTAGAGCTTCTTTTAAGAAATTTTATGGTAATCCAAGAGATTATGTTATTCTAGCTTTGCTTCCATCATACCAAGAGAAAAAAAACTCATCTCTCGCATATATGGTCAATGATTTTATAAAATCATCAAATTATGATGAGAGTAAATTTTATATGCATCATTACGAAAGCTTATACAACGTATTAAATAAATTAAAAAATAACGGAACTAAAACCATTCTTTTTGGAATTACATACGCTCTAATTGATTTTCTTGAAAGATTTAAAATTGAAATGAAAAATTTAATAATAATAGAAACTGGAGGAATGAAGGGGTTAAAAAAAGAGATTCCTAGGGACCAATTACATCTTATTTTAAAAAAAGGGTTTGGATCAGAAAACATTCACTCCGAATATGGAATGACAGAGTTATTTTCTCAGTCATATTCAATAAAAAATGGGATTTTTAAAAATCCCTCATGGATGAAAGTTTTTATCCGTGACATCACAAATCCTCTTTCCGTTAAAAGATATGGAAAAGGAGCAATAAATATAATTGACTTAGCAAATGAAAATTCATGTTCTTTTTTAGCAACCGATGATATTGGAAAAGTCAACCCAAATGGTTCATTCGAAATTCTAGGAAGATTAAGAGAATCTGAGGTGAGAGGTTGTAACCTAATGTTCCATGGCAACTAAAAAATAATTTTTCTTTCCTCTTTGTAAGACAATATATTTTTTACAAATCAAATTGTTAGACGAAATTTCACTATTAAAATTAACTTTCTCTTTGTTGATGGAAATTGAATTTTCCTTCAATGATCTGGTAATTTCAGATTTTGATTTAAGAAAACCTGTTTTTTGAATAAAATCAATAATATTTAATTTTGATTTTAATAATCTCATTTTCAAACTCACTTTAGGTACTCCTTCGAAAACATCTAGAAAAGTATCTTCATCTAATTGAGATAATTCCTTCGATGTTGATTTACCAAACAAAATATTTGAAGCATTAATTGCGTTATCTAAATCATTTTGAGAATGAACAAGTTTTGTTAAATAATTTGCAATTAATTTTTGAATTAATCTCTTATGTGGAAATTCTTCATGTTCTTTTATATACTTTCGAACTTCACTCTTGTTTTTAAAAGTGAAAATTTTAATGTAATTAATCGCGTCCGCATCAGAAATATTAAGCCAATATTGATAAAATTTGTAGGGTGAAGTTTTTTTCTTATCAAGCCATACATTTCCGTCCTCAGTTTTTCCAAATTTTGATCCATCTGTTTTCGTAATCAATGGACAGGTCATTGCAAAAACTTTTTTCGAAGTTTTTTTTCTTATTAACTCAACACCACTAGTTATATTTCCCCATTGATCACTTCCACCCATTTGGATAATACAATTATGATTTTTATGTAAGTAAAAAAAGTCGTAAGCCTGAATGATTTGGTATGTAAACTCGGTGAAAGACATACCATTTTTTGAAGATCCATTAATTCTATTTTTTACTGAGTCTTTAGCAATCATGTAATTAACTGTTAAGTGTTTTCCGTAATCTCTAATAAAATCTATTAGATTGATTTTATCAAACCAATTACTATTATCACAGATGATTGCGGCATTTGGTTCTTTGGAATTGAAATCTAAGAACTTTGATAATTGTTTTTTAATAGCCTTTATGTTGTGTTTTAACTCAATTTGACTTAAAAGGTTCCTTTCAGATGATTTTCCAGATGGATCACCAATCATTCCTGTTGCTCCCCCAATCAAAAAAATAGGTTTGTGACCACACATTTGAAAATGTCTAAGAATTAAAATCTGAACTAAACTACCAATGTGTAAAGAATCAGAAGTTGGATCAAAACCAATATACCCAACTGCGGAACCTGCATTCAACTTTTCTTCTGTCCCCGGAATTATATCTTGGATCATTTCTCTCCATTCTAACTCCTTGATAAAGTTTTTCAATATGATGATTTTAAACAAATATATATCTCTTATACAAAAGAAAAAAGTGTTTGAAAAAATAGTACATTAGAAGAATGATTTTGGTAACAGGGGGTACTGGTTTAGTAGGATGTCATTTGATTTATCATTTGGTAGATAAAAAGAAAAACGTGGTTGCTCTTAAACGAAAATCAAGTGATCTTAATAGTGTAAAAAAGGTTTTCAAATCATACACCAAAAATTATAAGTCTGTTTTTGAGAAAATCAAATGGGTCAACGGAGATGTGAATGATTTAGAAAGTCTTTCAATTGCATTTCAAAACATTGAAGAAGTTTATCATTGTGCTGCTTTTATATCCTTTGATCATAATGATTTCAAACTCATGAGGAAAATCAATATTGAAGGAACAGCCAACATGATAAATTGTGCTATCGATTTTAAGATTAAAAAATTTTGTTATGTAAGTTCAATTGCAGCTATTGGTCTTAGCACAAATAACTTTACAGATGAAAATACCGAATGGATTGAGACCAATAATCCGTACTCAAATACCAAAAGAGATGCAGAATTAGAAGTTTGGAGAGGTGTTTATGAAGGTCTAAATATCGTAATTGTCAACCCTGGGGTTATAATTGGAAATGGATTTTGGAAAAGAGGAAGTGGTGTAATATTCACTCAAGTCTCCAGAGGACTAAAATATTTCACGTCTGGCTCTACAGGTTTTGTTTGTGTTTCCGATGTTGTTAAAATCATGTTTCTACTAATGGAAAAAAATATTTTTTCTGAAAGATTCATTATAGTTTCAGAAAACCTAAGTTTTGAAAAAGTTTTTAAAGAAATTAGTGTTAACCTTGGTTTGAAACCACCCAAAGCCAGAGCAGGAAAATTATTATTATATATTGCATTGATATTTGATTTTATAAGAAGTAAAGTAAAGTCGAAAAAGAGAAGATTAAGTAGGTCTACAATTGAATCCACAACATCGAATAGCTACTATTCAAATGCCAAAATTTTAAAAAATTTGAATTTCAAGTTTAAGAGGGTTAATAAATCAATTAAAGAAACTTCAATTCAATTTCTAAAAAAATAAGATTAAACTTATTCTATTTTTACATCACTCGCAGCTGATATTGAGTCTTTAATTTTTTTTAATTTTTTTTCAAGTTTGGAATATATATTTAAATACAATTTTGGTTTTGAGGAGTAATAAAAATTACTTTGGCTAAAAATCAAAGAATCAATTTTATGTTTCTTAAAAAGTAATGAATCATTGATATTGTAATAATTAACTTTTGAAATATTTCTAAACGCTCTACTTGAGTTGATTATATTGACATCTAATAAAAAATTTACCATTTCATCCTCTGTCATCAAATTCGTGATATTTTGATTGTTATTTGTTTTACAAGAAATAAAAATAAAAGAAGACAATAAAAAAATAATTTTTTTCATCTGTTAAATGTTAATCTTAACCCGTACTTTTCTTTAGCAAATTTTCCATTACAATAAGCTAACTTACCATTTACAAAAGTATGGGTGACCATAGAGTTAAAAGTTACGTTTTCAAACGGAGACCATTTACACTTGTAAAGCAAATTTGATTTATTAACAGTCCATTTTTTGTTCATATCAATTAAGACTAAATCAGCATAATAGCCCTCCTTGATAAAACCTCTTTTTTCAATCTGAAATAAATGTGATGGATTATGACACATTTTTTGAATGATTTTTTCTAATGATATTTTTTTATTTATGTAATGTTCAATCATTGAAACAAGTCCGTGTTGAACCAAAGGACCTCCAGAGGGAGAATTTAAATATTTTTGGTTTTTTTCTTCAATTGTGTGAGGGGCATGATCAGTTGCAATTACATCTATTCTATCATCATTTAAAGCTTCCCAAAGACCTTCTCTATCCTTTTTTGTTTTAATAGCAGGATTCCATTTTATATAGGATTTTTTATTAATGTAATCATGATCACAGAACCATAAATGGTGTACACAAACCTCAGATGTTATTCTTTTTTGATCTAAAGGAACTTTATTATTAAAAAGTTTTGTTTCACTTTTGGTAGAAAGATGAAAAACATGTAATCTCGCACCAGTTTTTTTTGCCAATTTTATAATTTTTTTTGTTGACTTTAAACACGACTCTTCTGATCTAATTTTAGGATGAAAACTAAAAGGAATATCATCCCCATATTTATTTTTGTAGAACTCCATATTTTGACGAATTATTTTTTCATCCTCGCTGTGTACTGCAATTAGCAAATTAGAATTTTTAAAAATATCTTCTAGAGCTTTTTCGTTATCAACCAACATATTTCCTGTTGAAGACCCTAAAAAAAGCTTAAGAGCCGCTACTTTATTCTTATCCAGTTTAATTATTTCATCAAGGTTATCATTCGTTCCTCCAAACATAAATGAAAAGTTTGCGTATGATTTTTTTTCTGCAATCTTAAATTTTCTATCCAGTTCTTTAATTGTTGTTGTATTAGGTAAAGTATTAGGCATTTCAATGTAGGAAGTAATTCCGCCAGCTATAGCAGCTCTTGACTCAGTTTCAATTGAAGCCTTGTGGGTTAGACCTGGTTCTCGAAAATGAACTTGGTCATCAATAATTCCTGGAATAAGTATTTTATTTGTTGCATCAATAACCTTAAAATCTTTATTTTGAATTATATTTTTTGAAATTTTAAAAATAACATCATTTTGAATTAAAACATCGGAATTATACTTCTTACCCTCATTTATAATTAAAGCATTTTTGATTAATATTTTTGACATAGCAAATACTAATTTTTAAAAAAACTTAAAAATTTTAATTTTATTAGTCCAAAAATGGCCTCAAAGATTATTGAGCCACTCATTTTAGAATCTCCATAAACTCTATCCCTAAAAATTATTGGAATTTCTTTAATTTTAAAACTGTTTTTATAAGCTTTAAATTTTAATTCAATTTGAAATGCATATCCATTAAAAAGAATGCTCTTTAAATTTATTTTTTCTAATACATTCCTTTTAAAACCAACAAAACCAGATGTTGAATCTTTAATGGGAATTCCTGTTATTACCCTTGCATATATTGAGGCACTATATGACAAAATTATTCTATTAAGTGGCCAATTAACTACATTAATTCCGTTTATGTAACGTGATCCAATAATTACATCACATTCAGCACCTTTTAAATAACTGTGCATTGCTACTAAATCTTTTGGATCATGTGATAAGTCTGCATCCATCTCAAAAATATATTCATATTCATTTTTAATAGCCCATAAAAACCCGTGAATATATGCCTTACCCAAACCTTGTTTTTCTTTTCTAACTTCGAGATAAATCCTTGATTCATTTTTTTTCATGTGATGAGAAACAATTTTAGCTGTGCCATCAGGTGAATTGTCATCAACAACCAAAACATCAAATATCGTTGGTAGATTCAAAACCTTATCAATTACGATCAAAATATTTTCGATCTCGTTGTATGTTGGAATTATTATTAAATTTTTTGAATTTACCATTCAAATGCAAAAATACAGTTTTATTGAACAAAAAATTTAGAATACAATTTAGTTTAATAAATGGTATTTTTAGTAGGTGAATGAATTAGTATATGTAAATTATTTTTTCGAGGACTGGTTGAAAGTTCTTCTTGTAATTTCAACTTTGTTAATTATTGGTATGATATTAAATAGTGAAAACAAATTTCAATACATAATTAGATTTTGGAATTTGTACAGATTTTTCTTTTATAAAAAAGGTCATTCAAACAGATTTTTCAATCTTTTTAATTTTTTGGGGTTTTTTAACAGGGTAATAGTTTATTCCACTTTTCTATCATTATTTATTTTCCCTAAGTCACTGAGTGAGTCTAAGTTTTACAATTTTATAGTTATTGCTTCAATATTATCATTAATTATTATATCTAAATTTTTAGTTGAAAAGACTTTAGCATTTTTATTTGGATATATTAAAAAATTTAATGAATTGAATCTATATAGGATTGGGTTAAAAAATTTTATTTCAATTCATCTATTCTTTTATTTAATGGTGATAATTTCAGGGATTTTCGATTTAAAAACTATTGTGATAAGTTCCATTTTTTTATTTTCAATTTATTACATTTTTTCATGTTTTTATTTGTTTAAAAAAGTTTCAAATTGGACTTTAAAAAACCTAATCTATTTTATTTTGTACATTTGCACGTTCGAAATAGCACCACTATCATTATTTTTTTTGTTGCTATTATGAATAAACTATTATGAAAGTAAGATCAATTTTAGTTTCTCAACCAAAGCCTGTAATTGAGAATTCTCCTTACGCTCAACTTAAATCAAAACGTAAGATTAAAATTGATTTTATACCTTTTATACATGTTGAAGGGGTTGCAGCTCGTGAAGTTCGTCAACAAAAAATTGATTTATCAAAATTCTCAGCAATTATTTTAACAAGTAGAAATGCAATCGATCATTTCTTTAGAGTTGCTGAAGAAATGAGATTCCCTATTCCCAACGCTTTGAAGTATTTTTGCTTGTCTGAGGCAGTGGCTTTTTATTTACAAAAATATGTTGTTTACAGAAAAAGAAAAATTTATGTTGGTGGGAGAACATTTGAAGATCTGTCCAAACAAATTTCGAAATATCAAGAAGAAAATTATTTGATTCCTTGCTCTAATGCCTTAAGTCCTGTAATACCTGCAATTTTAAATGATCTTGGTGTTAAATGGGTTCAGGGTACTTTTTATAAAACAGTAATTAGTGATCTTTCAAGTTTAAAGGATGTTTACTATGACGTACTTGTTTTTTTCAGTCCATCTGGGATTGAATCGTTGTTTTCCAATTTCCCTGATTTTGAACAAAATAACACCCGAATAGCGGCATTTGGCAAATCAACTGTTAAAGCAGCAAAAGATGCGGGGCTTAGGATTGATATTAGCGCACCCTCACCGAAGGTGCCGTCAATGTCTAAAGCATTAGATATTTATATTGAAAAGGCTAATAAGAAATAACTTCTAATCTAATATATTACTTTCAAAGCTTTTTATAAAATTGTCAAAATCCAACTGAGAAGTGATTTTTTTATATTGATCATTTTTAAAAAGCTCTAAGTATATTTCTAATTGTTTAGGAATTAAATAACCTCTGACGGGTGTTATCAAACTCATGTCTTTATCTAAAAAAATTGTAGTTGGATAAGCACTTACACCTAAAAATCTTGTAAATTCATGTGTTGCATTTCTGGTATTTACTCTTTTAACATCAAAATTTGGATTTTGAAAAACCTTTTCAGTAAAGGTTACTGTCTCGTTCCCTTCAGCATTAAATTTTACAGCATGATAATTTTCATTTATGAATTTTGAAATATATTTATTTTGAAATGTGTTTTTCTCCATCAGCTTACAAGGACCACACCAGTTGGTATATATATCTATAATTATATTTTTTTCATTTGTTTTTAATACATCCTCAAGCTCATTAATGCTAATCCAGTTGATTTGTTGACTGTAAACATTTGCAGACAACAAAAACAAGTAACTGATTAAAAATGGAATAAAAAAAAATTTTGGAGAACAAGTTTTAAAATTACTCAGCATTATGTATAAGTCTTTTTAATGGTTTAACAAGAAATAAAAATAGTATTCCAAAAATGGTACAAAAAATAGCAATTCCAGTAAAAATCCAAAATTCTCCAACTTCAGATGCATTTTCTCCAATCAAACCAGCAACTTTATTTCCCAAACCAGTCACGGCAAAATATGCTCCCATCATAAAAGCTGACCATCTTGCAGGTGACAATTTTGTAATAAATGACAATGCAACAGGTGAAGCACACAATTCACCAATAGTATGAAACAAATAAGCTAGAACAAGCCAATACATAGCAGATTTTCTAACTATTTCTCCAGCTGAGTCATATTGAATCTCTGTGCTAGCAGCACTCATAAAAAAGAATCCCCAGCCCATTATAATTACACCAATTGCCATTTTGAGTATGGCTGAATACTCTTTTCCCTTGTTTTGCCACCAAACCCAAAAAGAACCAACAACAGAAGCAAAAATTATGATAAAAATAGCATTAAGTGATTGAAACCAACTTGCAGGCACTGTGAAGCTTTCGCTTAAAACAAGATCTGTTTTTTGTTTTGCATACAAGTTTAGAAGACCTCCAGCTTGTTCAAAAGCTCCCCAAAAAACTATAATCATTAAAAATGCAATGTAAGTAACTAATATCCGATCTTTTTCAATTTTCGACCCATCGTTGTAAATAACTAAAGCTATACCAACCGCAAAAGCAAGACCTATCACAAGTAAACCATAAGTCCATGAACCCCAATAAAAATAAATCAAGAGACCAAAAGCAACAGTAAGGGCAAAGCCAAGAGTAGAATTAGATTTTTCAAAAATTTTAAAAATTAGGTTAGACCCAGCTGAAGACTTTTTTTCAGTTTTAATGACATTACCAACATGGGATAAATATTTTTGGCCTCGCCAATAAAATAACTGTCCGATAGCCATTCCAATACCTGCTAGCCCAAAGCCATAGTGCCAACCCTGTTCCTCTCCAACATAACCAACAATAAGACTTGCTGCAGCTGCACCTATATTTATTCCCATATAAAAAATATAAAAACCCATGTCCCTTTTATCATTTGCAAGTTTTTTATATAATCCTCCAACCATCGAAGAAATATTTCCTTTTAAGCAACCAACGCCCAATACAATAAAAGCCAATCCTGTATAAAATGCTGTAATATGTTCAATAGCTAAAATACTGTGTCCTATACACAGTAAAAAACCACCCAGCATAACCGATTTTCTTTCTCCTAATATTCTATCTGCTAATAATCCACCTGGAATTGTAGCAACGTAAACAAACATAGTATACCAACCATACAAAGCAATTGCATTCTCATTTGACCAACCAAGGCCTGGATTATCACCACTAGTTTGAGCCACCAAATAAAGTACTAGAATTGCTCTCATTCCATAGTAACTAAATCTTTCCCATAATTCTGTAAAAAACAAATAATATAAACCAACTGGGTGTCCAAAAAGTTCTTTTTCGAAAGGTTTAATATTTTGACTCATTTTTTAAAATTTAATAATTTTTTTTCCGTGATAATATTTTCCATTTAATTTTGAGTGTAATCCTAACAAATTATTGTAAGTAATTCCACCTGCACAAATTAATTCAAATTCACTATTTACTAAATCTAACATTTTTTTTAATGTTTTGACAGAACTTAACGCTTTCTTTTTACCACCTGAGCTCAGAATTCCATTTATTTTTTTATTTTTTAAAATTATTTTTAGGGATTCCAAAGGGTTTGGTGTTTCATCAATTGCTTTATGGATTATTACTTTTAATGGTTTTGATATTTTTGTCAAAAAATTAATTTTGCTCATATCCAATTGGTGATTTTCTTTTAGGCAACCAAACACAACTCCATCAACACCAATACTTTTACAATACTCGATTTGTTCAACCATCATTTTCAAGTCATTTTTTTTATAAATAAAAGTTCCATGGATATTCCTAATCATAACTCTAACTGGAATTTTTAAGTTATTCATAACATTATCAATTAATATTTTTTCTGGGGTCAAACCTTCCAAATCAAGCCTCGAACACAATTCAATTCTATCTGCGCCATTTTTTTCTGCTTCAATAGCGTCTTTTAATGTGTCTACGCAGGCTTCTTTGACTATTAACATTCGAATAAGTTACCTAAAAATGGTATCTTTTAAAAGTTTCGATGGCTGTGTAATCAGACATCCCTATATCTCTAAACTTTTTTGCAATTGCTCTATTTCTGTCCTCAGTTCTAACCCAAAATTCTCTGTTGTCATCTCCTTGAAACATTACATTATCTTTTTGAGTCTGGTGAAAAAAAATTGCTTTTCTTTTTCTTAAAACTTGGAATGGACTCATAGGAACAGCCATATTAATTTCATGAATTGGCCATTCATGCCATGCTCCTCTGTACAACCAAACCCAACAATCTTTCATAAATGGTTTTCCTTTCAAATCTTTTAAGGAATCGAATAAAATATCTAAACATACTTTATGGGTTCCATGTGGATCTGCTAAATCTCCTGCAGCATAAATTTGATGAGGTTTAATTTCTGAAATTATTTTTAATATTATTTTTTTATCTGAAATTGATGGTATATTTTTTTTTATTGTTCCTGTTTCATAGAAAGGGAGTTTTAAAAAATGTACATGATTATCAGGAATACCTATAAAACGAGTTGATGCTAGAGATTCTTTTTCTCTTATAATGGATGCAATTTCTCTTATTCTGGGATCGTTTATAATATCCTTGTTGTTTTTGAGTAATTGAATAAACTCTTCATTTTTATTTTTATAATCACAAAAAGTAGTGTTAAACACTTCTAAATATTTTAGGACATCTGAATTATTAACTGCAATATTTCCTGATGTTTGATAAGCAACATGAACTTCATGATTTTGAGATACAAGCCGATCAAAAGTTCCTCCCATTGAAATAACATCATCATCAGGATGTGGGCTAAAGATTAGTATCCTCTTTTTTTTAGGTTTTGACCTTTCGGGTGTAAATTTGTCATCAGAGTCTGGTTTCCCGCCCGGCCAGCCAGTAATTGATCTATGAATTCTTTTATAAAAATCTAAATTCAAGTCGTAATAAGACTTTTCTAAAAGAAGTTCTGATAAATTATTCTCATTATAATCTGATTCTGTAAGATTTAAAATTGATTTATTAGTTCTATCACAAAGCCAAGCAACTGCTTTTGCCTTTAACTCTTCACTCCATTTACAGGATCCTGTTCTCCAGGGAGATTTAATTCTAGTTAGATCATCAGATGCTGCATTGTCCAAAACAAAAGTTGCATTTTTATGATTTTGAAGGTAACTCGCTGAAATATTGGAATCTATATCTCCTTCAATTGCTTTCTTAACAACAGATGATTTATTATTACCCCATGCCATCAAAACAATTCTTTTTGATTTTCTTATTGTTTTAATCCCCATTGTTATGGCAGTTGTAGGGACATTTTCTATTCCATTAAACGATTTTCTAGCATCATTTCTTGTTAAGTAATCTAAGTGAACTAGCCTTGTAATAGAGTCGTAATTTGATCCAGGCTCATTAAACCCAATATGACCTGTTCGACCTATCCCTAATAATTGAAAATCTATTCCTCCCTCATTAACTATTTTTTCTTCATACTTAGAACAATAATTATTTATTTCTTCTTTTTTTATAATTCCATTAGGGATATTAATATTATCTTTTTGAATATCAATATGATCAAAAAGATGAACATTCATAAAGTGATGATAACTATTGACATCATTACCAGACATTGGATAATACTCATCAAGATTAAAACAAATGACATTTTTAAAACTCAAACCATCTTCCTTGTGCATTCTAACAAGTTCCTGATATAAAGAAATTGGAGATGAACCTGTTGCTAAACCTAATACACAATTTTTATTTTGTTTTTGTTTATTCCTAATAAGATCAGAAATTTCTTTTGCTATCGCTAATGAGCCATTTTTAGAATCATCAAAAATTACACTATGTATTTTTTCAAACCTAGTTTCCTCTAAAGCACCTGGTGACTTATAATTAATATTCATTTAATTAAGTTTATTTAATTTTTTCCACTTTATGATTAATAAATATCCAAATAATAAAGCAATAAAAAGAAAAAAAGAAGCTTTTATTAGCTGACCGTAAATAAAATATCCTGTAGAAAATAAAATTGAATAGATAGTCAAACAGCCAAATAACATACAGACGATCCCCATCGGAACTGACCATTTTTTTTCAATTTTATTTTTGTTTACAGTGCTATGTTTCTCGGCCTCTTTTCTAATTTTATACCATCCAGGACCGCCAGGGTTGGTTTTTTGAATAAACTTAATTAAAGTTTCAGTATCATCAGGTTTTGTAATCAACGTTACAATTATCCAAACTAAAGTTGTAAAAACAACAACAAATGGGAACTTTAAATACTCAGGAAAATAGCCTTGATCTGAGAACAATAAATAACCTAGGTCTGTGAAGTTTAACAAAATAGAAATAAAACCAGAAACAAACATTGCTGTAATTTCACTCCAAGCATTTATTCTCCACCAAAACCATCGAAGAATAAAAATAAGTCCCGTTCCAGCCCCAAACATCAGTATTACATCAAATAGTTGTAATGCGTTAGTCAAAAATAAAGCAAAGATTGCACTGAAAATAAATAATGAAACTGTTGATAATCTACCAACACTAACCAGCTGTCTCTCATTTGCTTTAGGATTGATTTGTTGTTTGTAAAAATCATTGACAATGTATGAAGAACCCCAGTTTAAATGAGTAGATATGGTAGACATATATGCAGCAACAAGTGAAGCAACTACTAAACCCAATAGGCCAGATGGGAGCATTGTCAACATTGCAGGATAGGCAAGATCGTTTCCAAGTTTATCATCTGAAATATTTGGAAATGCTTCTTTAATACTTGCAAGATCAGGAAAAACAATTATTGAAGCTAGTGCTACGATAATCCATGGCCACGGCCTAAGAGCATAGTGCATAATATTAAAAAAAAATGTTGCACCTATTGCATTGTTTTCATTTTTTGCTGCAAGCATTCTTTGTGCTATATAACCACCTCCTCCAGGTTCAGCGCCTGGATACCATGAACTCCACCACTGTACAGCAAGAGGAACTACAAGTATAGGAATATATATTTCAGGCTCATCAAAATTGGGTAATATAGCTAGTTTTTCTGCAACTATCTTGTTATCAATAAGTTCTGCCAAACCGCCTACTTCAGGTAAGTTTACCAAATAATATGCTGCACCAATTGATCCAATCATTGCAGCAAAAAAAAGAATAAAATCTGTATATACAACTCCTTTAAAACCGCCAACTGTACTAAAAATTACAGTTATTGAACCAGCATATAAAATAGTCTCAATGGGCGTAAGCCCAAGCATTATTTCACCAATTTTTATAGCGGCTAAAGTAACACCTGACATGGCCATAACATTAAAAATAACACCCAAATATATAGCTCTAAAGCCTCTAAGAAATCTTCCTCCGAATCCACTGTATCTTAACTCATAAAACTCCATGTCTGTCGAAACATCAGATCTTCTCCACAACTTAGCATAAACGAATACTGTCAATAATCCAGTCAATAAAAAAGCCCACCAAACCCAATTTCCAGAAACCCCGTTGTTCCTAACAATATCAGTAACCAGATTAGGAGTATCAGTTGAAAAAGTGGTTGCAACCATTGAGATACCCAATAACCACCAAGGCATATTTCTTCCTGAAAGAAAATACTCTTTAGAGCTTGATCCTGATTTTTTGGAAACAATAAATCCGATTGTCAGGGTTACAGAAAAAAAACACAAGATTATAAGTACATCAAGATTTGAAAGTTCAATCATCAATAGTAAGAATTATGCAAGCTCTAAAGTTAAATAATAAATACCTTAATGCTATCAAAATGAAAGAAAAAAACTACTCTAAATATTTAGCAACAACTAAGATGTCAGACTTACAAGTCAAATCTGGCACATGCTCAAACACTGTTATCCCATGAAAATAATTTTTTTTATATTTTACGATGTTTAAAATGACATCGGAAATTTCTTTTTCGTTTCTTTTTTCATTTAACGGACATTCTCTAAAAAAATCAAAACTAGATTTTGCACTGAATTTAATAAGGTTCATATTAATCCTAATTTTTCCATTTTTGTCAACAAATTTAGGGATTAGCTTAACTGGGGGTTTTTCAATTATGTTAACTAATCGATTTTCTTTATCAAGCTGGATTACTGAAAAAGAAGAAATTTTTTTTTGAGAAAATTCAAGACCTTTGCTATCGTATGCAATGAAAGCATAATTAAACTTAGATAATCTTATTTTTTTGAGAGAAGCAATTGAATATAAATTATCTCCATTGCAAATACAGAAGGGTTTTAACTTAAGTTCAGGGAATTGCTCCATTGTTTGATATACTGCATCAGCTGTTCCTAAAGGCTTAGAACGATTTTTTGGCACCAATTGAAAGGAGAGGTTTATTTTAATTTTTAATTCTTTTTTAACTCTTTGATTAAAATATTTTTTAAAATATTCGGAATTTTCGGGAACAACAATATATACGTTTTTGAACCCAGAGTTGGAAATATTTGAAATCAAGAAGCTGATAAATGGTTTCGATTCTTTTCCAAAGCCGATCAGTGACTTACTTTTATTACTATCTACTGTTTGTTGATAGTCAATTGATTTATTTTGAAAATTACTATTTTTCATTCTAGTCGATGCTCCAGCTGCCATAACTATAATCGAATCAGAGATCATGATCTATTTATCATTTAGAATTTTTACATTACTTACCTGAAAAGACCCTGAATCGAAAAGGCTTTTGATTACCGACTCTTCATAACCCCTTTTTGCTATCACCATAATAGAACCACCTCCACCTGAACCAATGATTTTTGCTCCCAAAGCTCCTGCATCAAAAGCTTTTGAAATCATGTTATCAATTTTAGGTGTGGTTATTTTTAATTTATTTTTCAAAATTTGGTGATGTTCATTTATTTTGTTTATTAAAAAATCCGATTCAGGCTTCTTTTTTTTGAATTCTTTGTATGCTTCGATGGTTATTTTGTAATTATAAATCGTAGCGTAAAGTATGTCAGTAGATTCTTTGTCTAAAAATTTACTATAACTACCTATTTGAGTTGGACAAACTTTTTTTATATCAAAATTAGAGTCTAACTTTCTTATTTTATTAATAACACTCGTGGCTTTATTCTTTAATCTTCTTAAATCAAAATCAGTTGCTTTTTTAATTCCCGAATTAGCAACAATTATAGAGCTGAATGGATTATCCAGCAATTCATATTTACCAATTTTTTGAGTTTCTAAAAAGATTGTATTTGAAATTGCAATTGTATATTGATCCATTCTTCCGCCAGAGCCTTTTTGCTCGACAACTTCAGATTGAAAAGCTATTTCAGCAATTTTTTTTTTGTCAACCTTTTTAGGGAAGCCAAAAGATTTAATAATAAAATCTACCAAACAAACTATCAAAGCAGATGAACTTGATATTCCAGCATTAATATAAATACTACTATTTATTTTAATTATCATTCCAGTATTGATCTGACAACCCAGTTTATTAAGTGTATATAAAACGAATCTAATATGATCTCCTTTAATTGGTTTGGTTGAAATTTCATCTATACAAATCTCAATTGTCTTGTCCAGATCAAACAAACAAAAAGACAGTATTCTGGTGTTGTTCTTCTTTCCCTCAATACGAATGTATTTATCGATTGCACAAGCTATAACTGGTAACCCTAAATAATCTTGATGATCTCCGTAAAGACAAACTCTTGCAGGGGCTTTAGATGAAAAAGTTTTATTAATATTCAATAGTTTTAATTATCAAGAGCGGGAATAATAAATTCCTTTAAAGCAGGAGTTGTGTGAGCCTCTTTCAATAATATTTCTAAATTATCAACAATCTCAGGGAAATCACTGGAAACATCATTTAGCTCTTTCAAGTCCGTTTCAAGGTTATATAGCTTGAGGGTTTGTTTACCTTTTTTAAGATTTTTTTTCAATCCCTTCCATTTGCCATATCTTATGGCTTGTTGTCCTCCTTTACCTTCAATTTCCCAATACAAGTAATTATGTTTTTTTTGGTTTTCCCCAATTAAGGTGGGTAAAAAACTTATCCCATTGACAGACTTAGGAATATCGGTATCGATTATATCGCAAACGGTTGAATAGAAATCTTGAAAAGCAGAAATGTGATTGGTTTCACTTTTCTTTTTAATGTATCTAGGCCACGTAGCAATCATGGGGACCCTGATTCCACCCTCATTTACACTTCCTTTTAACCTATCTCTGGATCCATTTAAAACACCTGCACTATTAAAGAAATCTGTGTCAACTTCTTTTAAAAAGGTTGGACCATTGTCACTAGTGAAAATAATTAGAGTGTTTTCATATTTTCCAACATCCTTTAATTTCTTGACAAGCTCACCAACCTGTTCATCTAAATAGGAAATCATAGCGGCATAAGTGGCTTTTGGGGTCAAACTAGGATAATAAGATTTACCAGTATATGGTTCCTCAGCTCCAAACTTTACCCTGTAATAATCTTCCCACTTTTTAGGTGCTTGAAGAGCCAAATGGGGGATTAACGAGGCATAATAGAGAAAAAATTTGTCATTTTTGTTTTGATCTATGAAATTTAATGCTTCCTCATGCATCAATGTAGGTGCATAATCAGTCTGGTTATATTTTTTGTAGCTACTAGAATCGTAGATGTCAGCACCAGGTTCTAGATCTTCACTTTTTTCTACAAGCTTATTATTTAAAAAATGTCTTTCTTCATTTCTCCACAGGTGAGTAGGATAATACGAATGTGCAATTCTCTGACAATTATAACCATAAAAAAAATCAAAACCTTTCTTATTTGGTATACTGTTAGTGTGAGGGGCACCCAAACCCCATTTTCCAACCATTCCAGTTTTGTAACCATTTTTTTGTAATATTTGAGCAACAGTAATTATTGAGTCTGGTAATGGTCTTTGCCCCTCTAAATTGGGATTATCTAGCATTGCTTTAAAACTCCAGACATCACCTCTTTCTCCCCACTCACTATTGTCTCTAATATATGTAGTTCCTGTGTGCATTCCTGTCATCAGAACACTTCTGGAAGGTGCACAAACGGGTGAACCTGAATAATGGTCAGTGAATATCATTCCATCATTTGCTAATTTATCAAGATTAGGGGTTTCAATTTCTTTTTGTCCAAATGATCCCAATTCTCCATAACCAAGATCATCAGCTAAAATGTAAATTATATTAGGTTTATCGTGTTCTTGAGGCTCACAGGCAAAAATTACAGTTAATAAAAAAATGAATAAATAAGGGTTTTTACTGATCTTCATAATTTGTTGTTTTGTTATAAATATCGTAAAAAATAAAGAAACATTGATGGCTTAATGAACTAGACAATGATTATCTTTATTACTCATTAAAATACTGTGAAAAATAAAGTTTCAGGTTTTTCTAAATTATCCAAGAATAAAAAAATATCATGGATCAATAAAACTTATTTTAAAGGTGACAAAAACAGTTTATTAACCCTAAAAAAATATTGGAATAACAATCAAGATCTTCAAAAAATTCATGATGAGTTTGCTGAAAACACTATTTCCAACTTCTATTTACCTTACAGCGTAGCTCCAAACTTTTTAATCGACGGACATAATTATACTATTCCAATGGTTATTGAAGAAAGCTCGGTAGTCGCAGCTGCATGTAAAGCAGCGAAGTTTTGGAGTTCAAGAGGAGGGTTCAAAACAAAAGTTTTAAGTTTTAAAAAAACTGGTCATGTTCATTTTTTATACAAAGGAAATAAACAGAAATTAAATGCTTTTTTTAAAATTATCAAATCAACCTTGATAAAAGATTGTAACCAATTAAGTTCAAATATGAAAAAAAGAGGTGGGGGTATTTTACAAATGGACTTAATTGATAAAACAGATGATCTTTCAAATTATTTTCAAATAGAAGCATTTTTTGATACAGTAGATTCGATGGGAGCGAATTTTATCAATTCTTGTCTTGAACAATTTGCCAAATCATTTAAGAGAGAAGCCCATTTATACAAAGGTTTCAATGAAAAGGAAAAAAATATAGAAATTTTAATGTGTATACTCTCAAATTATGTTCCAGATTGTCTTGTTAGGGCTGAAGTAAGTTGTACAATTAAGGAGTTAAATGAATTTGAAAATTTCAATCCCAAAGATTTTGCTAATAAATTTTCAAAAGCTGTAAAAATTGCCGAAACTCAAAAAGTTAGAGCAGTAACTCACAATAAAGGTATTATGAACGGAGTTGATGCAGTAATTATTGCTACAGGAAATGACTTTCGTGCAATTGAAGCAGGAGTTCACGCTTATGCCAGTAAAGACGGTAAATACACCAGCTTAACAAAAATTAGTTTAATCAATGGTGTGTTTAAGTTTTGGATCGAATTACCTTTATCCGTTGGAACAGTTGGTGGAATTACCAATTTACATCCACTTGTAAAATGGTCTCTCAATTTGTTAAATAACCCCTCTGCGAAACAATTAATGAAAATAGTTGCAGTTTCTGGGCTGGCCCAAAATTTTGCAGCAATACAATCTTTAATTACGACTGGGATTCAAAAAGGCCACATGAAAATGCACTTAATAAATATTCTAAACACATTAAATGCTAATGATAAGGAAAAAGATTTATTAATTAATCATTTCAAAAAAAACACGGTATCATTTAACTCTGTCCAGGATGAGTTAGTTAAACTTCGTAAAATTGGAATTTAAGACATTTAGCAGTGGAAAAATACTTCTCTCATCAGAATATTTTGTTTTGAAAGGAGCTTTATCACTTGCAATACCAACAAAGTACGGTCAATCATTAGCTTTTAAAAGAAATAGTTCTGGAATTTTAAGTTGGAAAAGTTACAATTCGGTTAATAAAATATGGTTTGAATGTGAATTAAAAAAAATAGATTTTAAATGTATTAAAACTACTGATTCACACAAATCTGATATTTTAATATCTATTCTTAAATCTGCTAAAAAATTAAACAATTTATTTTTTTGTGATATTTTGGGAGGAGATATAATTACAAAATTAGATTTTCCAATTAATTGGGGTTTAGGTAGTTCATCAACTCTTATTAATAATATTGCCAATTGGGTAAAGGTCAACCCTTACAAACTTTTGTGGTCTGTATTTAACGGCAGTGGATATGATATTGCCTGTGCAAATAGTAAATCTGCCATTCTTTACAGAGTTAAACGAAAAAACGTGATGATTGAAAAAATTCAATTTAAACCATCATTTCATCAAAACATGTTTTTTATTCATTTAAACAAAAAACAAAATACGAACGACTCTCTCAAAACTTTTGGAAAAAAAAATTATTCCAAATCAGTGATTAATATTTTAAGTAAGCTCACCAAAAATTTTGTTAACTGCAAAAGTTTGAAAGAATTTCAAAAATGCATAAAAATGCATGAATCAATTATTTCAAAATCATTAGAAATGAATCCCGTGAAGGAAAAATTTTTTAAAGACTACAGTGGTGAAATTAAGAGTTTAGGAGCATGGGGAGGTGATTTTATTTTAGCTGCTGGCCCAAGCTCTTCAATTGAATATTTTCAAAATAAAGGGTTTAAAACAATTCTTAGTTATAATGAAATGTTTAATATTTAATTTAGTTTGGCACGATTAATGTATTATGTATAAAACATAATATTTTTGGTTAGTTGTTGTAAATACCCTTGGCTCCCAATCCAAGGGTATTTTCTTATTCCACATCCATAACAGTCCTAAAGCCAGTATGTAGTGAACTTGAATCTGCTGTGCTTTTCATTCTCATAGAATTTCTAAAACCACTACAATAGGAGTCATTACAAAGAAAACTTCCTCCTCTTATAACTTTTTTAGGGCTATAAGGTTCCATTGGGTCATAACTATTAGAAGGTCCTTTTGGGTTTTTGGAAAAATCATTTGCTACCATATTATAATATTCGTAGTGATACCAATCTGAGCACCATTCCCAAACATTTCCTGCCATGTCGTATAAACCGTATTGATTAGGGTCAAAAGACTTAACAGGCGCAGTATAATAAAAATTATCATTAGTTTCATTGGTTGAAGGAAACTTTCCCTCCCAAATATTTGCCTTAAGAATACCTATATTAACGGGTTCGTTACCCCAACTGTAAAGATTATTTTTTAATCCTCCTCTGGATGCATACTCAAATTCTGCTTCAGTTGGTAACCTTTTCCCTGCCCAATTACAATATTCTTGAGCGTCATCCCAACTTATGTGTATCACAGGGTGATTACCTTTTCCATTTATTGTACTGTTTTCTCCAAATGGTTGTTTCCAATTTGCATTTCGTTTTAATTTCCACCATTGTGTAAAATCAGTCAAATCTTCTGTTTTAGTTTCGAAAAAAATCAAAGATGAAGGGGCTAACAAACTATCATGTGGTTTGGGTGTTCCTGGTGGAAGCATATCTTTTATTTCATTCCAATCTATTGGTTTTTCCGCAGTAGTGACATATCCAGTGGCATCTATAAATTCCTGGAACTGATCGTTAGTCACTTCAGACTCATCCATCCAAAAAGAATTAACAAATACTTTGTGTTTAGGTAATTCATCTTGTTTTGCATCGGGACCATCTCCACCCATCATAAATTCACCACCTTGTACCAACACCATTCCTTTTTTAATATTTTTCTCTCTTTCATTTGAGCTTACTTTAAGTTCTGAACCAACATGGGTTGAGGTTTTTTTAGCAACCGTTGAATCACAGGAAGCAAAAAGTATGATTGATAAAGCAATAATGAAATTTTTATTCATTTTTAGATATTTAATATTTAAAAATAGTTGATTTGTAAATAGCAATAGATTTTTTTATAAAATGATTAACTAAATTAATTAAATTACATAAAAATGAAGTACATTTAAGAACTACTCTATGGCAAAAATATCAAAACAAAAATATTGGAGAAAAAACTTAAAATACCTAGTCATTCTTTTATTTATTTGGTTTACAGTTTCTTTTGGATTTGGTATATTATTAGTTGACGAATTAAATCAAATTAAAATAGGAGGTTTTAAGCTAGGGTTTTGGTTTGCTCAGCAAGGCTCTATCTATGTTTTTGTCTTTTTGATCTTTATTTACATATACCTAATGAATAAACTTGATAAAAAAGTTTAAAAATGGATTTACAAATTTGGATATGGCTTATGATTGGAGTAACATTCTCTTTATACATCGGGATTGCTATTTGGTCAAAAGCAGGATCAACAAAAGATTTTTATGTTGCTGGTTCTGGCGTTTCACCTATCGCTAATGGAATGGCTACAGCAGCAGACTGGATGTCCGCTGCATCTTTCATATCAATGGCTGGTTTAATTTCTTTCATGGGTTATGATGGTTCTGTCTATCTAATGGGTTGGACAGGTGGCTATGTTTTACTTGCACTATTGCTCGCTCCTTATTTACGAAAATTTGGAAAGTTTACAGTACCAGACTTTATTGGAGATAGATACTACTCAAATACTGCTAGACTTGTAGCTGTATTTTGTGCCCTTATAGTTTCATTTACATACGTTGCTGGACAAATGAGAGGCGTTGGACTTGTTTTTTCGCGTTATTTGGAGGTTGATATAAATTCCGGTGTTTTCATTGGCATGGCAATAGTCTTATTTTATGCAGTTTTAGGAGGAATGAAAGGAATCACTTACACCCAAGTTGCACAATACTGTGTTCTAATTTTTGCTTTTATGGTTCCTGCAATTTTCATTTCCATTCAAATGACCGGTAACCCTATCCCTCAAATCGGATTTGGTTCACAAGGAAGTGATGGTGTTTTTTTACTTGACAAACTAGATGGTTTAAGTAAAGAATTAGGGTTTAGCGAATACACTACCGGTTCAAAATCAATGTTGGATGTATTTTTTATAACCGCTTCCTTGATGATTGGAACTGCAGGATTACCACATGTCATTGTAAGATTTTTTACAGTAAAAAAAGTTAGTGATGCAAGAAAATCAGCAGGTTGGGCTCTTCTTTTTATTGCAATTTTGTACACAACTGCTCCAGCAATTGCTGTTTTCGCAAGAACGAACCTAATCGAAACTGTTAGTGAAAAAAAATATGAGGATATGCCTAAGTGGTTTGATAATTGGGAGAAAACTGGATTACTAACTTTCAATGATAAAAATAATGATGGTGTTATTCAGTATGTTGCAGACACACAATTAAATGAATTAATAATTGATAGAGACATAATGGTAATGGCCAATCCAGAAATCGCACAATTACCAAACTGGGTAATTGCATTATTGGCTGCAGGAGCCCTTGCTGCAGCTCTTTCAACAGCAGCTGGATTATTACTTGTAATTTCATCATCAATATCACACGACCTAATTAAAAAAATAGTAATTCCAACTTTTAAACTTAATGACATAAGCGATAAAGGGGAAGTTGTTGCGGCAAGGATATCTGCTGTTTTTGCTGTAGCAATGGCTGGTTACTTTGGAATCAACCCCCCAGATTTTGTTGCTGCTGTTGTTGCACTTGCATTTGGGTTAGCAGCAGCATCCTTTTTTCCAGCTATTGTATTAGGTATTTTCTATAAAAGAATGAATAAAGAAGGTGCAATTTCTGGAATGCTAATTGGGGTTTCGTTAATGATTTTTTATATGCTCAAGTTTAAGTTTAGTTTGTTCGGTGAAGTAAGTAGTTTAGATTGGTGGTTCGGTATTTCCCCTGAGGGTTTTGGAACCTTAGCTATGATCGTGAATTTTATCGTATCTCTAACTGTATGTAAATTTACATCTGAACCTCCAAAAAAAATACAAGAATTGGTTGAAAAAATTAGGATTCCCTCTGATGAAAAAAATTAATCTTAATTTCTTATTATATATTTCATTCCTATTTGTTCATATTGGTTTGTTTGGCCAAAACCAAAGTCTATACGAAAAGCATATTTTTGTTGAAGGAAAAGACACCCTTGTTTATAGACTTCTAAGTCCAAAAGATTATAATCCGGCAAAAAGCTATCCACTTCATCTTTTTCTCCACGGTGTTGGTGAAAGAGGAAATGACAATGAAAAACAACTTATTCATGGTTCAAAATTGTTTTTAAGAAAACACAACAGAGAAAAATTTAAATCATGGGTGGTTTTCCCTCAATGTGATGAAAAGTCTCAATGGGCAGATATGAGCTTTAGTCCTGATGACGAAGAATCACTTTTTAAAAACAATAATGGCTTGGACACTAGCAACAGTTTAAATTTAGTCATCAAACTGATGGATTCACTTGTTGATTTAAATAGTGTAAATAAAAATAAGGTTTATGTTAGTGGATTGTCAATGGGAGGAATGGGAACATTTGAGATTCTATTTAGAAGACCTAGCATGTTTGCTGCTGCGACTCCGATTTGTGGAGACGGAAGAATCGAAACTGTACCATTTTTCGCTAAAACCCCTGTATGGATTTTTCACGGATCAGACGATAGAGTTGTACACCCAAAATACTCATTGAAAATGGCCAATGCAATAATTGAACATGGTGGAAGTCCAAAAATCACATTTTACGAAAATGTTGGGCATGACAGTTGGAACCATGCTTTTGAAGAAAAAAATTTTTTAAAATGGATTCACTCTAAATCAAAAAAATGAAAATAAAAACTATTAATGTTAAATTATTTTTCCTGCTCTCATTTATAAATTTTAATGTAATTTTTTCTCAAGAAGTTTATATTGCTGGAGGTGGAACTTTAAAAGATTGGGCAAATCTAAACAGGTTTAAGAAAGAAAATAATGAACTGAAAAAAAATCAAAATACGGAGAGAGTAGTTTTCTTAGGTAATTCAATTACTGAGGGTTGGTCAAATTTTGATCCAGATTTTTTTACTCAGAACCCATTTATCAACAGAGGAATAAGTGGCCAAACAACTCAACAAATGTTAATACGTTTTAAGCCTGATGTGGTAAATCTAATACCCAAAGCAGTAGTGATCCTAGCGGGTATTAATGATATTGCTGGAAACACAGGCCCTATATCAATAGAAAACATAGCAGATAATATTATATCTATGGCTGAAATAGCAAAATCTAATGAAATAAAAGTTTACATATGTTCAACTTTACCAGCTATTGATTTCCCATGGTCACCTGGACTAAACCCTGCTCCAAAAGTAGTTGAACTAAATTCCATATTAAAAAAATACTGTAAAGAAAATAATATTGTGTATGTAGATTATTACACTCAAATGGTTGATAAAAAAGGTGGTTTAAAGGTTCCTGATTATACATCAAAAGAAGATTTAGTTCATCCAAACCTGAAAGGATATAAATTGATGGAAAGTGTAATTTTAAAAAACCTTAAATAAATTTGAATTCCCTTACTTTAGTCAACTAAACTCATATCTAAAATATTTTTAACTTTATTACATAGTGAGCTATTTTAATAAATACAAGATAATATTGTACTTTTTTGTACCCTTTATTGTAGTTGTATTGTATAAAAATATAAAGATTGAACCTGAAATGAAAAGCATTACAGTTTCAAACTCTGACTTATCAGACATTAAATATCAATCTACAAAGATAGTCGATTATAATTTTGATGTTAAACCCATTTTATCTGATAAATGCTATTCATGTCATGGTCCTGATGATAAAGCAAGGCAAGCAAATTTAAGATTAGATTTTATCGAAGGCGTATCTGATTTTTTAGATAAAAATTCAAACAATCATATTATTGATTTGGATAGTCCAGAAAATAGTGAGTTGATGAAAAGAATAAATAGTGATGATAGCGGTTATTTCATGCCTCCACCTGAATCTAATTTAAAATTAACTAGAAATGAAAAAGAGATTCTAAAAAATTGGATTGAACAAGGTGCCAACTGGGATAAACACTGGGCTTATGTAAAACCGAAATACCATGAAATACCTCAAACTACTCATTCTGAATGGGTAGCCAATGAGATTGATAACTTTATTTCGGAAAAGTTTGATGAAAAAGGTTTAATTCCCTCCCCAGTTACGACAAAGGAAGTTCTTATAAGAAGAGTTTTTTTTGACATAATAGGCTTACCTCCCTCAATAAAGCAAATTGACAATTTCTTGGGCAATAATGATAAAGATGCGTACGAAAAAGTTGTTGATAAATTGCTAGAATCAAAGTCCTTTGGAGAAAGGATGGCGTCAATATGGATGGATTTATCTCGATACGGTGATAGCCATGGTTATCAAGATGATACTGAAAGGGTTATGTGGCCATGGAGAGATTGGGTTATTCACGCATATAATAAAAATTTACCCTACGATGAATTTATGACTTGGCAAATTGCAGGGGATATGATTCCAGATGCAACCAAAGAACAAATACTTGCTTCAGGATTTAATCGAAACCATAAAATAACTCAGGAAGGAGGTGTAATCCCTGAAGAATACAGAGTTGAGTATGTAGCTGATAGGACAATAACAACATCAAAAATAATGATGGGTTTGACTATTGAATGTGCACGATGCCACACTCACAAATACGACCCAATTAGTCATAATGAATTCTTTAGTTTATACAGTTTTTTTAATAATGTAGATGAAAAAGGACAAATTCCATATGGCGTAACAGCTCCAATACCAAACATGACAATTCGGAAACTTGATACTGAAAATGAACTCTCATTTGTGAATCTACCTGATTCATTAGATAATATTACTCTTATGGTAATGAAGGAATCGGAAAACTTAAGAAAAACATACGTTTTGAACAGAGGAAGATATGATTCACCCACAACTGAGGTAAAACCAAAAACACCCAAAGTAGTTTTACCATTTGATGAAACAAAATATTCGGATAATAGATACGGATTAAGCCAATGGTTTTTTGATTCAGAAAATCCATTAACATCAAGAGTAGCAGTCAATAGAATTTGGCAACAATTTTTTGGGATTGGGATAGTTTCAACACCTGACGACTTTGGAAGTCAAGGTAGTAAACCGTTTAATCCAAAGTTATTAGATTGGTTAGCTTATACATTTCAAAATCATGATAAATGGGATACAAAAAAATTTATAAAAAGAATTGTAATGTCCTCAACCTACAGGCAATCTAGTAAAATTAATCCTGTTAATCGAAAAATTGATGCTGATAACACCTACTTAGCAAATTATCCAAGACAAAAATTAACTGCTGAAATGATTAGAGATAATGCTTTGGCATCTAGTGGAATGCTAGTTAATAAAATCGGCGGACCAAGTGTTAAACCATTGCAACCTGAAGGTTTGTGGAACGAAGTTATTGGTGGCGGCGGCGGAAGCTTAGCGTTCTATGTACCTGACACAGGGGAGAATTTATTCAGAAGAAGTCTATACACCTTTTGGAAGAGAACTGTTCCACCACCATCAATGATGATTTTTGATGCTCCAACCAGAGACGATTGTGTAGTTGTAAGACAAAAAACAAGTACACCACTACAATCTTTAGCTCTAATGAATGACCCACAATATTTAATGGCTGCAGAACATCTGTCAAACAAAATATTCGAAACAGAATTAAATCAAACAGAAAAAATTGTTTTGATATACAGATCTATAACATCAAGAACACCAAATGAATTTGAAATTAATAAGCTAAAAAACTATATCAAAGAATTTAAAGAGACCAATAATGTGGATGAAAAAGAAGCATTCATTTCTTTAACTCAATTAGTATATAATTTGGATGAAACTACACAAAAAAGTTAGACAAGTATGGAAGAGATTCACAAACATTTTTTAAATAATAATAGACGTAATTTCTTAAAAAAAACAGGGCTTAGCATTGGTGGTTTGGCTTTGGGATCATTACTTGATCCTTTGGGATTTGGAAAAAAAACTGATCCATATGCTGGCCTTACTGAAAAGCCATTAAATATACCTCACTTCGCCCCAAAAGCTAAAAGAATAATTTATTTATTTCAAAGTGGTGGGCCTTCTCAACATGATTTATTTGACTACAAACCAAAATTAAATGAAATGTTAGGAATAGATTTACCTGACTCTGTAAGAATGGGACAAAGACTAACTGGAATGACATCGGGTCAAACTAATTTTCCATTGGTTGGAAGTTCAACAAACTTTAAACAATATGGAGAAGCTAGAGCTTGGGTGAGTGACCTAATGCCATATATTGGAGAGATATCGGATGAATTGTGTTTCGTTAAATCTATGCATACTGAAGCAATTAATCATGATCCCGCTATTACTTTTTTTCAAACAGGTTCGCAACAGCCTGGAAGACCAAGTATGGGTTCTTGGATGAGTTATGGACTTGGTAGTTTAAATAGTAATTTACCCTCTTTTGTTGTACTACTTTCAAATGGGACAGGAAGACCAAAGGGCCAACCGCTTTATTCTAGACTTTGGGGAAATGGATTTCTTAGCTCGTTACATCAAGGTGTTCAGTTTCGTTCTGCTAAGGATCCTGTTCTATATTTAAAAAACCCAGAGGGAGTTTCTCCAAAAAGCAGGAGAAAAATGTTAGATTATTTAGCTGAACTGAATGAACAACAAGAATCAACTTTTGGAGATCCTGAGGTGAGTAGCAGAATTGCTCAATATGAGATGGCTTACAGAATGCAAACTTCTGTTCCCGAAACAATGGACATTTCTAATGAACCAGACCATATTCTACAAATGTATGGTCCGAATGCTCAAAAACCAGGGACATATGCAGCTAACTGTATCCAAGCACGAAGATTAATTGAAAAAGATGTAAGATTTGTTCAATTATACCACATGGGCTGGGATCAACATGAAAATCTCCCTAACCAAATCAAAGCCCAAGCAAGTGATGTGGATCAACCTACAGCAGCTTTAATAATGGATTTAAAACAACGTGGTTTATTAGAAGATACTCTTGTTGTGTGGGGAGGTGAATTTGGAAGAACCTCTTATGGACAATTACAAACTTCCCTGAGTAAAGAAAGTTCTGGAGCTATCAAAAATGGAAGATATGGAAGAGATCATCATCCCAGATGTTTTACCATTTTTATGGCAGGTGCTGGAATCAAGCCTGGTTTTACTTATGGTGAAACAGATGACCTAGGTTACAATATTGTTAAAGATCCTGTACATGTCCATGACTTACAAGCAACAATTCTTAATCAATTTGGGATTGACCACACTAAAATGATTTACAAACACCAAGGCAGAAGATTCAGATTGACAGATGTGCATGGTGAAGTAATAAATAAATTGCTAGTGTAGATTTTTATTTCAGGTGATGACTAAAAAATTTCCAAATTTCTTTAGTTGCACTTATATCCTTATTTCCCCATGAGCCTGGCCAATCATGACCACCACCGTCGACGGTGTAAAACCAAACCTGATTATTTTTAAGGCTTCCTTTCTTTTTAAGTAAAGAAACAGTTGATTTATCTGAAATATCAATATCAGGAAAATTAATTTTTTGATCTACATCACATTGATTTTGGTCAGCCCAAAACTCAACAACTTGTTTAATATGGGGGGCGCCTCCCCAACCGTATGCAGTTGACATTGTCCCATCCCATGGTACTGTTCTATCATTTGTACCTGAAATTTGCATAACTGGAATATCAAAGGAAGGGTTACAGTTTTCCCAATCTTTTCCACTCATTGTTCCTGTTATTGAAGCAATTGCTTTGAAAACATCTGATTTTTCACAAGCCAAAGTGTAGCTCATAAATCCACCATTAGACATTCCACTTACAAAAATATTTTTAGGATTAATTTGATATATTGTTTGAACTTCCTTGGCTAAATTTGATAAAAAGCCTATATCATCAACAGAACTCATATCAAGATTTGCATTCCAATGTGATTGACCAGTGGGTAGAATTGAACCTTGTGGATAGCAAACCATAAATCCATTTTCTTCAGCAATCAAATTCATTTGAGAATAACTCATTATGTTTAATGATGAACTACCAAATCCGTGTAAAACAAAAACTAGTGGAGAGTTTTTTTTAAAATTTTGAGGTTTGTACAAAATGTAAGATCTGACTAAACCATCATGTTTATAATTAAATGATTTAGTTGTCCAAACAGACTCTTTGACTTGAACTTCTTCATCATTTTTGTTACAGCTATGTGATACTAATAAAATAAATATCAAATATAAAAACCTTTTCAATAGACTAAATTTTTGTTTTTCCTGGAATTGGAATAGGATACCTTCCATCTTTATCTGGATTAACAAGGGGAGTAGAATCCCAATCTAAATTATCAGGAACTAAATTTTCTTTTGAATTCATGATTTGATCCCATGTTATTTCCTGTCCTGTATATGTTGCCATTCTTCCCATTATTGCTGTTAAAGTTGATTTTGCACCATAATCAGTATCATTAATTACATTTCTCTCTCTGATGGATTTAAAAAGCTTATCATGTTCAATTTGATATGGACTTTTATCTCCCTTTTGATCATATGAGTAAATTTCGTTCCCGTCATAATCTATCAACTTATTTTTTCTAAAATTCACCACACCTTTTGTACCTTGAAATCTTTCACTCACATTTCTACTTGTTCCTGGTTGATGTCTGCATTGGCTTGATATGACAGCTCCACTTGGATAATTGAATTCAACGTAATGATGATCAAAAATTTGTCCATGATCCAAACCGTTCCTCACCTCTCGACCACCCATACCATTAGCTGAACTTGGATATTCATCCAATATCCAATTTGCGACATCAATGTTATGAATATGTTGTTCTAAAATATGGTCACCACACAACCAGTTGAAATAGTACCAGTTCCTCATTTGATATTCCATCTCCGATTGACCCTGCAATCTTTTCCTTACCCAGACGCCAGGGCTGTTCCAGTACACTTGACCAGAAATAATTTTACCTATTTCATTTTTTCTTATGCGGTCCATTAAAGCCAAATAATTTTTCTGATATCTTCTTTGTAATCCAACAACGACATTAAGTTTTTTTTGTGTAGCTAATTTTGCTGATTTCAAAACTCTTCTGACTCCAAAAGCATCGACAGCAACTGGTTTCTCCATGAAAACATGCTTTTCGTTGTGAATAGCATACTCAAAATGTAAGGGCCTGAATCCTGGTGGAGATGCTAAAATAACCACATCAGAAATATCAATTGCTTTTTTAAACGCGTTAAATCCAGTAAATTTATTCTTCTCTTTTACACTAATTTTAATTTCTCCGTCTAGCTCCTCACTAATATTTTTTAAACTATTTTCCAATCTATCAGGGAAAGCATCAGCCATGGCAACGAGCTCAACATCTTTATCAGCTCTCAAAGCTTGAACAGCAGCACCTGTTCCTCGACCTCCACAACCAACAACAGCCAGTTTTAACTTTTTTACACTGCCAATATTAACCATAGCATCAGCTGAGTATGGGACTGCTAACAAAGCACCCGCTCCCATTGTTGTTTTTTTTACAAATGATCTTCTATTAATTTTTTTATAATTCATAACTAATTATTTAAAATTATCGACTTTTTTATAAGCATCAATTACTGCAACTTCACCCACAATTCCACTTTTTAAATTTCCATGTTCCATGCCAAGAACTCCATTGAAACCTTTTTCATGAATATACTTAAAAATATTTTTGTAATTAATTTCTCCTGTCGTTGGTTCTTTTCTTCCTGGATTATCACCAATTTGAAAATATGCTATTTCATCCCAACAATTTTTTATGTTGGGTATTAAATTCCCCTCCTGAATTTGCTGATGATAAATATCAAAAAGTATTTTACAAGATGGAGAACCAACAGACTTACATATTTCAAACGCTTGTGGACTTTCTGTTAAAAAAAGTCCTGGGTGATTTTTAAAGTTGAGTGGTTCTAAAACCATTACCAAACCATGAGGCTCTAAAATTTCACATGCTTGTTTTAAAGAATCGACTACATTTGATGTTTGATAACCAATGTTAAGTCTCATATCCAAATGACCCGGAACAACGGTCATCCATTTCGCATTTACTCTCTTTGCTACTTCAACTGATTGACGAATTTCTTTTAAAAACTCATTCCTTTTTTCCATATTTCCACTTGCTAAATTCGGTTCCTTCCAATGGATTGTGTGGGCTACGAAAACACCCATTTGCATATTTTTTTTTAACATAAAATCAGCCAACTTGTCTTGCAAATTAACATCTCTTTTTCTCATGTTGTTATCTTCAAATGCTGTAAAACCTTGATCATACATAAACTTGAGCTGGTCTATAGGATCTTTACCAGCGTGATTAACAAACATTCCCAAATGAGGAGCGTATTTTAGATTAAAATTGTACTTAGAATCTACTTTTTTATTAGAAAAAGAATAGTTTAAAGACATTAAGGTTGATGTTGAGAGGACTGAATTAATTAAAAATTTTCTTCTTTTCATTTTTAGTATTTTATTTTTCCCAATATTTGATTTGTTGATTTGTAGAAGGAGTTTTAAATGGCCTGACGATTCTAAACCCGACAAATTGTGCGTCAGTATGCCACCACAAGCTTCTAGGTATTTGAGGATCCTGCTTTTTCCATTGCTTGGACGAAGGTTGTCTTGATGCACTTCTTAATTTGAAATCTGAATTCATCCATGATCCTCCCCTGACTACACGAGGGTACGTGTTGATTGGTTGATTATAAGGGTTTCTGACAATTGAGTCTTTCAACTGTTGATATGCTTTAACCTCATGTTTGTCAAGAGTCCATTCAGAGATATTTCCATGCATATCATGAATGCCCCATGGATTAGGTTTTTTTGTTCCAACTTTTTTATAAGATTCATTACTGTTCTCTTTAAACCATGCGAAATCTTGTAATTGATCGGTATCATCACCAAAAGAATAAGCTGTTTCTGTACCAGCTCTACATGCATATTCCCATTCGGCTTCAGTTGGTAATCGATAAAAATTTCCAGTCATTGCAGAAAGCCATTGACAAAATTTCTTAGCTGCCAGTTGAGTCATAGAAATTGCTGGGTAATCATCAAAGCCCATTCCAAAAGTCATGTCTACATAAGGAGTTGTTGCTCCACTAACAGCATCTACATCAATATTTACTTCTGAGCTTGAATTGTAACTAGGTTGATTTATATCGACTTCTCTGTCCATAAATAATTGGAATAGATTCCATGTTGTTTCATACTTAGCAATCCAAAAAGAATCTACTACTACTCTGTATTGTGGACCTTCATCTGCCATTCTGTTTATTTCATTTTCTGGACTTCCCATTAAAAACTCACCCTTAGCTAATGGAATCATTACAAGATTATAATCTTGGCCTAAAATTTTTTGATTGTACTCATCAAACTTTTTTGGCTGTGAAAATACTGATAGTGATATCAAGGCAAAAAGAAAAACCTTTACCATAAAATTAAGGTTTAAAATTTTCGATATTTCGAATCTAAGTATTTATTAGCTTCTTGTTCTTTGAACTTTGCATTTTTATTATCCCAATGTAATTTTTTGCCTGGAAAATTTCCTGCAACAACACCCAGTAAAATAGTTTCTGTGAGTCTTGCCGAGTAAGAAAAGGGTGCAGAACATTTATCTTTTCCAAGACATGCATCAACGAATTGATGATAATGAAGGTGTGATTCCCCATCATAATCTCTAACAGGTTTATCTGTAATTTGCCCTGATTTTTCAAATTCTGAAAGATCCAAATCAACATACTTGTTATCAATAATTAATTTTGGTAACTCCATAAAATGCGGAAGCATAAGTCTTCCCTTTTCTCCAACAAACATTGATCCCTGCAAAGGAAGTTTTTCATTTTTTGGAAGCTTTAAATCTTTGTGATACTTGGGAACACCAGGGCCATCATGCCAAATCCACTTCAAAGTCTCATCTGTATATTGTGTGCCAGGAAATTCATAGGTGACAGAGTTTTTTTCTGGAAAACTAAATCCATTTGGTTTTCTACAATTATTTTTAACCGTTAGTGGAACATCCAAATTCAATGCATTATAAGGCGTGTCAAAAATGTGAACACCCATATCACCTAAAGTACCACATCCAAAATCAATTATTTTTCTCCACATTCCTGGATGATAAATTTTTTCTTTGAAAGGTCTATTGGGCGCAGTACCAAGCCATAAATTCCAGTCCAGATTTTCAGGTGAAGGATCTTCACCACTTGGTGTTGAACCATCATATCCCCAATTTTTGGGTGACCAAGCTCTAACAGTTTTGACTTTACCAATAATTCCCGATTGTATTAGTAATGTAGCTAACTTGTAATCATAGAAAGAATGTACTTGAATACCCATCTGAGTTGTAAGATTTCTTTCTTTAGCCAAAATTCTCATTTTTCTAGCTTCAATCACGTTATGAGTTAATGGTTTTTGGCAGTAGACAGATTTGTTTAGCTCCATTGCCAACAGAGAGGCTGGTGCATGGGTGTGATCAGGAGCAGATACAACAACTGCATCACAATCTTTTTTCAACTCATTCAGCATTCTTCGGTAATCTTTATATTTTTTTGCATGGGGGAACAACTTTCCCGCATTTAACAGTGCGGTTTTATCAACATCGCACAACCCAACTACCATAACATCTTTGTGAGATGAAATGTCCTTTAAATCTGATAAACCCATTCCACCTACTCCAATATGTACAGTTCTTAATTTTTTATTTTTCATTTTTGACCATAAGGTTGCGGGTATTAATGGTAAAGATGCAGCCAAAGCTGAATTTTTAATAAATTTTCTTCTGTTCTTTTCCATAAAATATGATATCTAAAATTAAAGTTAATAAAATCAAAAAATTTATAGTTTTTTGATTTTGATGTTTTTAAACCACAATGAGCTTCCATGATCCTGAAGTCCAATGTATCCTTTTTTGTATTTACCATAGTTTTTTACATTTTTCCACTTACCTGACTCTCTTCTTTTATACCAATCATCTGACCAAGGTTCAAATGATAAAAGTAATTGTCCGTTGAGCCAATGTTCAACTAGTTGATTTGTTACAAGGATCCGGGAACTATTCCACTCTCCAGCGGGATAAAATATTTTATTTTTATTTTGAACAACATGCATAGCATAGTTTGCCCCTGTTTGTTGCCAATCTTGAAGTTTTTCTGGTTCATCAACTCCAAACTGTTCATTATATGATCTTAAATCGTGTATTGATGCATAATTAATATCATCAATTAATTGGTATTCTGGTGAAATTTCTGAAGGACTTGAATAACCTTCTTTTATGTGGTAAAATATTCCACTGTTTCCTCCCCTAGGAATTTTCCATTCAATATAAAATTCAAATTCTGTAAATTTTTGTTTTCCATAAATGATATCTTTTCCCCCAACATAGTTTTGTTCTAATTCTAATTCCGTATCAAACATTAACATTCCTTCTTTTGCGGTCCATCCAGGTGGCAAGGAATTGGAATTGTATCCCCTCCAACCTTCTGTAGATTTTCCGTCAAACAAAGGAATCCACTCGTTCTTTTTTTCACAAGAAACAAGAAACATAGAAATAAATAGAAGTATGAAAAATTTTCTTGACATAATCTAAAGTTAGAAAACAATTTTTAAAGGTTCTGTAATCTTCCATTTTCCCTTAGTGAAGTCTGGGAACTCTTGAGGCATACCATTTTCATTAATTGACTTGGCGCTAAGTTCAGTGACGGCACTCCAAAAACAACCCTCATATATATTTTGATCTAATGGAAGCCCTTCTCTCAAACACTGAACTATTCTATATCTCATTATACCATCCATCCCGCCATGACCACTGTCTTTGGTGCTATCATTAAGTCTCTTGTATAATGGATGATCATATTCATCATATAATTTTTTTAAATCATCACCCTGAATCCATGAGTGATGGTCTTTTGTCACTCCTTTGAATCCCCCCTCCAAGGCAATCCTAGTAGGGAACCCCGTCATAGTTCCCTTTGATCCCTGAACTAAGTTATGACGTGTGTAAGGTCTTGGGCTTGTTTCGTCCCATTGAACCAAAATTGTTCTACCAATTTCAGTTTTTATAATGGATGTATTTAAATCTCCATTTTTGTAATTCAACTTATTCCACTTGTGGTTTTCAGAATAATTTTTCTGTGCGTAAGATTTTCTTCCAATGGCCGGAGTTGAATATGAAACTATAGATTTAAAATTATCATCTCCACGGGCCAAATTCATATACTGCGCAACAGGTCCAAGTCCGTGGGTAGGATAGAGATTTCCCAAACCCTTGGCATAGTGATGTGTTCTCCAAGAACCTGTCCCCCTTTCAATTTGATTCATTTGAAATCTGAGTTCATGAATGTATGCTGCTTCTGCATGTAACAAATCTCCTATGACTCCTTTTCTGCACATGTTCAGAAACATCAATTCATCTCTACCATAGTTAACATTTTCCATCATCATACAATGCTTTCTGGTCTTTTCAGAAACATTAATAATTTTCCACAAATCCTCAATAGTTACAGCCAAGGGTACTTCAACGAAACAATGTGAACCATTCTGCATTGACTCAATTGCCATTGGAGCATGATTGTCCCAATTTGTCGAAATAATAACAACATCAGGACGAACATCTTTTAACATTTTTTTCCAATTGGTTTCACTACCATGATACTTAGCGATATTTATGTGTTTACCTCCATTTCCAATATCCTTTACAATTTTGTAGCTTGATTCAACCAAATCTTCATGCAGATCACAAATTGCTACAACTTCAATGCCGTCAATCATTGAAAAAGCTTGGAGATGCCCGCTTCCTCTGGCTCCAACTCCAATGAATGCGGTTCTTATTGTCTCAAGTTTTGGAGCAGAAAAATCACCCATGTAATTTGCACTGGATTCTAAGATTTCATCCTGACTATCATAACTACTTATTGCGCCAGAAGCTGAAATTGCCGCAGCTGAAAAAGTTGTTGTTTTGAGAAATTTTCTTCGATTATATTTTTTCATACTTTAATGAATTTCTTTTTTAGTTTCTCAAGAAAATATATTTCAGAAAAAAACTGCCAGTCAAAGTTTTTGCTTTGATTGGCTGGATGATTGTGATGATCTTGATCTAATATGTAATCATTTGGTTTTTCTAAAATTCTTGTTTGTGAATATACATATTCAAATTGCTTTCTCATAGAGTTAAAATTATCCTCTAATTTTAAAACATCATTCAATATTTTTTTTCGATCATCAAGATTTGGATTATTATCAGTTGAAGACTTATCTAATTTTTCTAGCATCAACACACAATGTGATGAAAATTTGACCAGTTCATTAACTTGATTATAAATATTTAAAGAGTAAATATTTTTAGGACTACTATCTATCATTTCTTTCAAAATCATCTCAACTTCTTTTGAAACTTTTAATACGGATTTCGCATTTTTAATTTTTTCTGAATTTTTAACTGACCAATTTCCAGGATTTCTTAAATCTGGTAAATCCATGATAAAAAGATCTAATGGATTCTTTGATTTTGCAATTTCAGCCCGTCTCACATTATCTTTTAAAAGCATATTAAGCCAATTACCAACAGGTTTTTCGAGCTTATCGATAAATCCAAATTTATCATTGTAAAATTTTTTTCCATACATTCTATGTCTAAACATTTGCTTAAATTCATTAATGTTTTTGTTTTTACCTGACCAAGTATAGTTTGAAAATGCTGTAATCCCACGCTTATACAGTTCAAAATGTGGGGAATCATCATCCCACAAGGTCAAAAGAAGACCATCTAATTTTTTTTCAATTGAACTCAAAGCAAATGATTTTATTTGAGGAATATTGCTTTGATTTTGAGGCATAAGAGTCCAACGTGTTTGACCTGCTGTAGCTCCCATAACTTTAAGGCCATTATTAGTGTACCACTTCATCACTTTTTGATTTCCATAAGTTTCTGATTTTTGATAATTCCACCTCATGTAAATAGCATTTTTAGGAAATTTATCAATAAATTTTTGCAAATTTTTCTCGTTTTCTGTCCAAATTTTATCAACTTCTTCAACCGACATTTGACTATTAAACATGGGTCTGTATAGGCCTGCATGTTTTAATGGCATATCATCCCAGAAAATAGGAATTCTATTGTTTTCTTTCGCAAATTCAGAGACCTTATTTAACCAAATTAAATTTAACTCCAATTCACTTTTGCCATTTCTTTCATTCAAATGGACCTCATCACCACCTACATGTAAATATTTTCCATGTGGAGTGGCTTTAATAGCATCACGATACAAATCAAATTGCAAATCATACGTTTCTTTAAGCAATGGATTAAATGCCCAATCGCTTTCAGGTTTATCTCTTAAAAATTTATTTTTTTTATGCTTTAATATATATGATGCATGACCCAGCCCCTGTACCAGTGGACTTATGGCAACATTTCTTTCCATAGCATAATCACTGAGTCGACCCCACCAACCTATTGACATGGCGTCAGAGGATCCAACCTCATCCCTTGACTCATACTTTAATTTATCCTCAAACTCTACTATGATTCCATTGATTTTTAATTTTGCCAATTCGTCAATTAAATCAAAATAATATGATTTTTTCTCTAAGTGATGTTTAACATCAATATGAATAGGTCGAAATTTAAGCTTTGGATAGTCATTTATAGTAACCAATGGTAAATTTATATGAGATTGTTCGGAATCTTCCAATATTTGATTCAATGTTACAAAAGCATAGAATAATCCGGGTTCATCGTGTGCAACAATTGTAATTTTATCTTTGGAGATATTTAATTTATAACCCTCTTCATTAGGCCCTGAATTAGGGTCAATTGAATAAAATAAATTAGATTCATCTTTTATATTTTTTTTAATATGTTCTGTGTATTCATATCTTACAGGAAGCTCATCATTAGTTGTCGAGTGAGCATATTTTAAATTTTTAAAATTAAGGTTTGAAAAACCATTATTAAATTTAAATTCTTGCACAACTGGTAGTAGTTGAAAATTTTCTAAATTTTCAATTTTATTCGTACATGAGAATAATAAAAAGGTTACAAAAAATATTAATGATTGCCTCATATTTCTAATTTAAAATAATAATAACTTTTATTAAAAGTCACTCTCGTATTCTTCCTCTCCATTCTCTTTGAATATATCCAGTATATTCAGGTCTTTTCAACCAATCCTCAATAAATTCATCATATAATTCAGTGTCACGCCAGTGTACAGGCTCAATTATCCTATTTTCTTTTATTTCATCAAGAACACCTTGATTCCATTTGAGATAATCTTCTTTCATAACTCTAAATAAATCCGTTCTTATTTGAGAAATATCAACGGATTCAGACGGATCATTTGATAAATCAAATAATTCAACATCCAAATTATTGATATCATGAACAACAAGTTTAATATCATTGTGAATTAATGCTCCTCTGTTATCAAAGCGAAATGGAATTTTTGAAGTTCTTTTTTGTTTATCCGAATCAAAAATTTCAACTATACTTTCACCATCCAAGTAATTGGAAGAATGATCGTTCTTGATCCCTACGATATGTAAAATTGTAGGATATATATCCATAGTTGATACAGGGTAATTGGTAACTCTAGGCTTTATGATTTTTGGCCACTCAATAATACCAGGCACTCTCAATCCTCCTTCCCACATAGTATTTTTAAATCCCTTTAGTTCTCCAACAGATGATGGAATAATATTTCTTAAACCACCATTATCGCTGCAATACCATATTATTGTATTATCAGAAACACCCAGTTCATTAATTTTATTTCTTAAAATTCCCAAACTTTTATCAAATGCAACAATTTCACCATAATGTTCTTTGCTTTCTTTATTTAAATTTTCAAAACCAATTTTATCTTCCTCGGACGCTACAAAGGGATCATGAGGCGATCCATCCCATATTACAGTAAAAAAGGGTTTATTTTCTTTTACATTTTTTTCAATGAATTTGAGGGCTTCAATAACTATAATTTCTGAGGAGCTTCCATAAAAATTAGTGAATTCTCCATTATCACTCATAATTGGATCTATATCAAAAAAATTTGTAACACTTATCCATTTATCAAAACCAAAAGCAGCTGGGCTGAACTCATCATCCTTAAAAATTGGTACTCCCGGACCTCTAATACCGTTTAAATGCCATTTTCCAAAATGGCCAGTCATATATCCAACATTTTTTAATTGTTTTGATATTGTAATTTCATTTTTATTTAAAGGATAGCCATGGTAAAAAACCCCAGTTTTGTCATTATTCCTTCCTGTAAGTATACTTGCCCTTGTAGGAGAACATTGCGGAGCACCTGCATAAAACCTGTCAAAACGTAAACCGTTTTCAGCCATTGCATCTAAATTTGGAGTTTTCAATACGGGATGTTCATAATAGCCTGTCTGCGCCCACCCTTGATCATCGGTCATTATTAGTATAATATTTGGTTTATCATTATTATGACATGCAAGAAGTTGTAAAAAAAAGAAAATTGTTAAAAGAAATTTAATTCCAGACATATTTAAAATTAGATAAATTTACAATATAAGATCAAACAAAATCAATAAAAAAAAGCTCTCCTCTTCAGGAAAGCTTCTCATCGGTTTTCTACAAACCACTCGCAAAGATAACCTTGCAAGTAACACAACGATCACAAATATACACTATTAAGATTAAATTGGACAATTTTAATTAAAACCAGCCTCTTCCTACCATCTTTGATTTTACTTTAGGAGCTAAAATTAAAACAGCAATCATATTTGGTATGCACATCATAGCAAAAGAGATATCAATGATGCTAATTACAATATCTACTGTTAAAATTGCAGAAACAATAATTGTTAAAACATAAATGTAATTATAATTTACTCCAAATTTTGGGTTGGTCAAAAATCCTAAACATTTTACTCCATAGTAAGAATATGTAAATAATGTAGAAATTCCGAAAACAAAAACCATAATCATAAGTAAAACATCACCAAATCCGAAAAATAATTTCCTAAATGCTTCAAGAGTTAAAAGAATACCATTAAGATCATTTTGAAGATAGGCCTGACTGATGATAACTATTAGTCCTGTTATTGTACACACTAAAATTGTATCAAAAAAAGGGCCTAGCTGAGCAACAAGTCCTTCATCAATACCATTTTTAGATTCGGATTGACCATGATACATCGGTGCTGTTCCAAGACCACTTTCATTTGAAAATACTGCTCTTCTTACACCTAAAACTAATAACCCCCAAAAACTTCCAGAGCAAAATGCATCAAAACTAAATGCTTCACTAAAAATTAATATAAAGGTTGGTATTATTAATTCGATGTTCATGATTAAAATTACCATTCCTATAATTAAATAAACAATTACCATTGGAGGAACTAAATTCGAACAAACTTTTACAATAGATTTTAATCCACCAAAAATGACTGTAGCTGTTGTTATGGATAAGAAAATTCCAAATATTAATTTCCAGTTAAAATTGCCAAAATTATAAATGTGTTGTGAGGGATTAACCACTCCAAGAAACGTCTCAGTTAATTGATTCGCGGTAAAAGCTGGCAATACTCCAAATAAACCCGCAATAGAGAACCATATAGCCAAAGGTTTTCCATAATTCTTAATTCCGATTGTCATGTAATACATTGGTCCACCTATCGGATTTCCTTTTTTATCATGATCTCTAATATCTACAGCTAATGTGCTTGAATAAAACTTTATAGTTGATCCAATAATTGCAGTCAACCACATCCAAACTAATACTCCTGGACCTCCCATGTGAATAGCAATAGACACACCAGAAACATTACCTAAACCAACGGTGGCAGCAAGAACTGCTGTCAATGCTTGAAACCTTGAAATACCTTTATTTGATTCACGAGAAAATAATAATTTAAATGATTTAGTAACAAATTTTAGTGGGTAGCACCTAGATTGTACAACTAAAAACAGTCCACCGCCAACAACAAGAAAAAGCATAACCCACTCTAGTGGTGCAATTATTGAATTTAATATATTCAGAAGCTTCTCCATAAAGTTGTCTTAATTTAGACTCCAAAACAAAAGGTAGTAGTATAAAAGTAATATTTAAAACCAAAAAATCCTTCAGGTTGAAGGATTTTTGCGGTCTGGACGGGACTCGAACCCGCGACCCCCTGCGTGACAGGCAGGTATTCTAACCAACTGAACTACCAGACCTTAAATTTGGTGTGTAAATATACATTGCATTTTTTATTATACAAAAACGCGAATAAATAAAGTTATAATAGTGTATCTAAACTTTCTGAGTATGCATTTTTTGGAGATACACCAACTTGTCTATTGACTAGCTCTCCATTATTGAATGTTAATACAGTAGGTATGTTTCTAACTCCAAATTTTGCGGCAAATTCCTGGTTAGAATCAACATCAACTTTTCCAACAACAGCTTTTCCATCATAGTCTTCACTTATCTCCTGTATGATTGGTCCCAACATTCTACAAGGTCCACACCATTCTGCCCAAAAGTCAACCATGACAGGCTTGGTGGCTTTTAAAACTATTTCCTCAAAGTTTGCGTCTGTGATTTCTATTGCCATAATTATATTTTGAAAATTTAAAATTAGTTAAATAATAATTATAATTAATTTTAAAGTCGATATTTTTTTGAAATTTCATTAATTAATATAATAGTTGAAAAAAATTTTTCTAGTCTTTCTGTTATTCACGTCAATATCCAAATCACAGGACAAAGTTTTCGAAACCCAAAAAATATTTGAAACTCAAAGGTTTCCTAATATAGTTGTAGCAAAAAATGGATTTATTATCACAACTTGGGGAGCTGAAAGTTTAGTTTCGAGAATAAGCAAAGACGGAGGAAAAACTTGGGAGAATCAAATAAAAATATGTGATGGAATTAATGGGGGAGGATTAACAGTTGATGAGATTACAGGAGATATAATAGCATTTGCAGAAAAAAAACACCCTCCCTCTGAAATTATTAGTTACAGAAGCAAAGACAATGGCGAATCGTGGCAAAGAAATTTTATTAAAGTACATCCGGATAAATATGGCAATATACCATCCATGCACATGAATGAACATGGAATTACAGTAAAAAATGGGAAATTTAAAGGAAGGTTAATAAGACCCAGCAGATATTATTCAAAAGGTAATCAAAAAGAGTTTTATGGTGAACACTATTCAAATGCGATTTATAGTGATGATGGTGGAATTAACTGGTATTCTAGCAACCCATTTCCCGCATTTGGCACAGGTGAAGGAGCCATTGTTGAACTAAAAAATGGTGTTCTTTTGTATAATTCAAGAAGGCATTTCTCAAACGATGGTTTAAACCCAAAAATGAGACATATAGCTAAGAGCAATGATGGTGGAATAAATTGGAATAAATTACAGGTTAGTAACATTCTTCCTGATGGTCAACAAAACTCCAATTACGGATTAATGGGCGGACTTGACCAATTTAATTGGAAAGGAAAAAATGTAATTGTTTTTACAAATATTGAATCCTTTAAAGAAGGTCGAAGGAATGGAGTAATTTGGGCTAGCTTTGATGAGGGAAAAACTTGGCCAATTAAGAAAACAATAGATGAAGAAGGATTTAAATACTCCTCAATAGCTGTTGGCAGAAAAAATACTGTATCCGAAGATTTAATCTATGTTTTTTATGAAACTGGTAAAGAAAATAATGTTCACGATTACGGAGGAGGAAAGGTTGCTATGTTCAACATTCAATGGCTTTTAGAATAGATTTTTAATAGTATTTCAGACTTCAATTGAGTTTAAAATGATAGTTTTTTTCTTCAATTAAACTAAGTAATTCCTCATTTATTGATATCTTAAAATTTTCACTCGGCATTGTTAATTTTATTTTTTCTTCATTTTCAAAAAACGATATGTCAAGTTTTTGATTTCCTTTATGCTTTTTAAAAATTTTCTTTAGCTGTTCAACTTTTTCATCATTGAATTCATTAAGATCTAGCTGAAGAGTTAACTTTTTAGCATTCTTTGAAATTGCGTCCTGCAACTGCTGAAAAGATAAGTAAGTAACCCTGGGGTCTCCGCTTTTTCCAGTTTCTCTGTCTCTCCAACCTTCTCTAACAATAATTCTTAAGTACAAAAAATTATTTTCAACTAAAAAATGTTTATGTTTTAAATACTCCTCACCAAAAATCCTGAATTCATAAGAGTCCCTGTAATCCTCCAATACAAACCTTGCCCATCCTTTTCCATTTTTGGAAACCCTGTGTTCAACTTCACCTACTATACCCCCAATTTTTAATTCTTTATTTATTAATAAATCTAAATCTTTTAGTATGTCCAACGATGCATTGCAGAAGTGTTCTATTGGAAATTTGAAATCATCCAATGGATGTCCTGAAATATATATTCCGACAACTTCTTTTTCCTGTTTTAAACTTTTTAAAGTAGACCACTGTGGACAGTCTGGGATTTCTGGTTCATTGAATTGGACATCTGAAAAATTATCAAACAAGCTAACTTGGGATGAATTTTCATTTTCTTGAAATTTAGAACCAAACTTTAAAGCTTTTTCAATAAAAGTGATTCCATCTCCTTCTTCATGTAAATATTGAGCTCTATGAACTTTTTCAAATGAATCCAAACCTCCAGCATATACCAAACTATCAAATGCTTTTTTATTTGCTGTACGCAAATCAATTTTTTTGGTCATGTCAAATATTGATGCATATTTTTTTTCTTTCCTGCCCTCAATAATTGATTTTACCGCACCCCTGCCTAATCCTTTTACAGCGCCCATTCCAAACCTAATTTCATTGTTATCATTTACAGTAAATTTATAAAAGGACTCATTTACGTCTGGCCCCAACACTTTTATATTCATTCTTTTACACTCTTCCATAAAAAAACTCACCTGTTTTATATCATTCATATTGTTAGACAATACGGCTGCCATATATTCTGCAGGATAATGAGCTTTTAAATATGCGGTTTGATAAGCAATTAAGGCATAACAAGTTGAATGAGATTTATTGAAAGCATATGATGCGAAAGCTTCCCAATCTTTCCATATTTTTTCAAGAACCTCTCTAGAATATCCATTTGATTCACCTCCATCTAAAAATTTTGGTTTTAGCTTATTTAATAGTTCAAATATTTTTTTACCCATGGCTTTTCTAAGTAAATCGGCATCACCCTTAGAAAAATTTGCTAATTTTTGTGACAACTGCATTACTTGTTCCTGGTAGACTGTGATCCCATACGTTTCTCTTAAAAACTCTTCCATTTCAGGGAGGTCATAAGAAATGTCCTCGTTACCATTTTTTCTTTTAACAAATGACGGTATGTATTCCAAGGGACCTGGGCGATACAATGCATTCATTGCAATTAAATCTTCAAAGCTAGTAGGTTTTAAATCCCTCAAATACTTTTGCATTCCACTACTTTCATATTGAAAAATTCCTACAGTATTTCCCTTTTGAAACAACTCATAAGTTTTATTATCATCTAATGAAATCAAATCAATATCAATAAAGACATCATGCTTATATTTAATTAACTTTACAGTATCCTTTATTAAAGTCAAAGTCTTTAATCCCAAGAAATCCATTTTCAATAGTCCAGCACTTTCAACAACAGCATTGTCATATTGAGTGACAAATAGGTTAGAATCTTTGGCAGTAGCTATAGGAACAAAATTTGTAATGTCATCAGGTGTTATTATTACACCACAGGCATGAGTACCTACATTTCTTAAACTTCCTTCCAAAACTCTTGCTTGATTTACTGTTTCTGCTTGTAAATCATCACCTTCCGCAATACTTTTTAATTCTTTGACACTATTGTAATCTTCAGATCTTAAATCCTCACTTAATTTTTTTTCATCTTTCTCAAAAATATCTTTTAGTTTTATGTTTGGAACTAGTTTAGCAAGACGGTCTGCATCATTAAGAGACAAATCAAGAACCCTTGCAGTATCTCTAATTGAAGATTTAGCTGCCATCTTACCGTAAGTAATTATTTGTGCAACCTGTTTAGAACCATACTTTTCAATAACATATTCAATAACTTTATTTCTTCCTTCATCATCAAAATCAATATCTATATCTGGCATACTAACCCGATCCGGATTTAAAAATCTCTCAAAAAGAAGATCATATTTTATTGGATCTATTTTGGTAATCTGCAAGCAATAAGCAACAACTGAACCAGCTGCAGAACCTCGACCTGGACCTACAGATACACCCATATTTCTTGCTGCTTTTATCAAATCCTGAACAATTAGAAAGTAACCGGGATAACCAGAGTTTCTGATCACTTCAAGTTCGAAAGAAATTCTTTCACTAAGTTCATTTGAGATTTTTTCATAACATTTCTTTGCTCCCTCAAAAGTCAAAAACTTTAAATACTCATTCTCAATTTCTTTTTCATCATTTTTATCAGATTTAAAATCATCAGGAATTATAAATTTTGGTAATAATACTTCTCTAGAAAGTTCATATGTTTCTATTTTTTTAACTAAGTCTTCTATATTAAAAAATAGCTTTGGTAAATCTTTGAATAATAATTTCATTTCATTAGTTGATTTAAAATAATATTCCTGATTTTGTAAACCATACCTAAATCCCCTTCCTCTGCCAATAGGTGTTGATTGTTTTTCTCCGTCTTTTACACACAAAAGAATATCATGTGCATTGGCATCCTCTTTATTTACATAAAAACAATTATTTGTTGGAATTACTTTTAATTGGTGGTTTTTTGAAAATTTTAATAAAACATTATTAACTATATCTTCATTTTCTTGACCATGTCTCATGATTTCAAGATAAAAATCTACACCAAAAACTTCTTTCCACCATATAAGCGCTTCCTCTGCTTTATGTTCTCCTACATTAAGAATTTTTGCTGGTATTTCACCGAACATATTTCCAGATAACACAATCAAATCATCTTTATATTTCTCAACAACATTTTTATCAATCCTGGGGACATAGTAAAATCCATCTGTATAACCAATTGAACACATTTTAGATAAATTTTGATAGCCATTTTTATTTTTGGCTAAAAAAACAATCTGATAACCATCATCTCTATGACTTTTATCTTTATGGTTTGAGCAAACATTTAGTTCACATCCAATTATAGGCTTAATCTTTTTTTGATCTTTATCCTTCAAACTATCATTATAATTATTTATCGTTTTAATAAAATGAAAACAACCCATCATATTTGCTCTATCAGTAATCGCAATTGCAGGCATTTGAAATTCTGCTGCTTTTTTTACTAAGTCAAGTATTCTAGAGGTGGATTGTAAAACAGAAAATTGGGAACAATTATGCAGATGTGAAAAGGTAACTGACTTGATTTCTTCAGGGATATCCTTAGTTTGTTTTATTTCGTTAACATCAAAACTTAATTTTGATATTTTTTCTGACTCTTTTTTAAGATTTAAATGTTTTAATCCCAATATATCTATAGGTACATCACCTTTCAACTTTAAGTTTCCAATCAAATCAGGGTAACCTTTGAATACTTTTTGATCAAAAACACCCTTGCGTACTAATTCAAAAAAAACTCTAGACGTGGCTTCGACATCAGCAGAGGCATTGTGGGCCTCCATAAACTTATCCTTAAAAAGTGTTGAATATATTTCCAATAATGTTGGATATTTAAACTTTCCACCTCTTCCACCAGGTAGTTTACAGACTTCAGCGGTTAATTCACTACAGGTGTCAAGAACATCTTTCTTAGAAATATCAATTTCATATCCCTTTCTATATAACTCTGCCCCAATAATGTTAATATCAAATTTTAAATTATGCCCAACCAGAAAGCCCGCTGTTTTGTAATCATTTATAAATAATTCCAATACATCATCTATATTTTTACCTATTTCATTTGCCAAATCTGTTGATATACCATGAATTTTTTCTGCTTCATATGGAATATCAAAACCCTTAGCCTTGATTAAATAACTATGATTAGAAATTAAATCTCCTTTGTTGTCATGTAACTGCCAAGCTAACTGAACACATCTTGGCCAATTATCCATATCGGAAATTGGAGCATTCCACCTTTTAGGAAGACCAGTGGTTTCTGTGTCAAAAATTAAAAACATGCTAAAACTTTACTATATAAATTTAACTATCTTTTTAGCAAAATATTATATAAATAAAGACAATTTATCAACTCAACTATAGTAACTCGCCATTTGTTAATTTGAAAAAAAAAATTAAATTTGCATGGCATTAATAAAATAGGTTTAGAACCTTAAAATTTAATTTGATATGGCAGTAAAAATTCGACTTCAAAGACACGGTAAAAAAGGTAAACCATTTTATTGGCTAGTAGCAGCCGATGCTAGGGCAAAAAGGGATGGTAGATATCTTCAAAAATTAGGCACTTACAATCCAAACACAAACCCTGCAACCATTGACCTTAATATTGATGAATGTATAAAATGGTTACAAAATGGTGCCCAACCTACAAATACAGCCAGGACTATTCTTTCATACAAAGGAGTTCTCTTGAAAAATCATTTGCTTAAAGGCGTACAAAAGGGAGCCCTTTCTGAAGAAGAGGCTGAAAAAAGATTTGAAATGTGGGTTAAAGAAAAACAGAATGCTATTGATGGAATGATAGCGGACTTGGATAAAAAAGAAAAAGATAAAAAAAACAAAATACTTAGTCTTGAAAAAGAAGCTAGTGAAAAGAGAAAACTTAAAGCTTCGGAAGCTTTAGCAGCTCAAAATGAATCAGATTTAAATGTGGCTCCTGCTAATGAAGAAGCGCCTGCTAATGAAGAAGCACCTGCTGCTGAAGAAGCACCTGCTAATGAAGAAACGCCCGCTAGTGAAGAAGCACCTGCTAATGAAGAAACGCCCGCTAGTGAAGAAGCGCCTGCTAGTGAAGAAGCGCCTGCTAGTGAAGAAGCGCCTGCTAATGAAGAAGCGCCTGCTAGTGAAGAAGCGCCTGCTAGTGAAGAAGCGCCTGCTAATGAAGAAGCACCTGCTAGTGAAGAAGCGCCCGCTGCTGAAGAAGCACCTGCTGATGAAGAAACGCCCGCTGCTGAAGAAGCACCTGCTGATGAAGAAACGCCCGCTGCTGAAGAAGCGCCCGCTGCTGAAGAAGAAACGCCCGCTGCTGAAGA
>Ga0209036_1000018_pt1 | contig 61674 bp, 38 predicted proteins | sample MarorgKNORR_S2LV_3_FD_188222 | JGI IMG/M metagenome (GOLD analysis project Ga0209036, IMG submission 188222) | Marine microbial communities from the Southern Atlantic Ocean, analyzing organic carbon cycling - DCM_A/KNORR_S2/LV (SPAdes) (version 2) | ecosystem: Environmental > Aquatic > Marine >... | reverse complement strand
CAACGGAGATCTACCTACGAGTAGTCTCGCGCGGAACCTGCTATTGCCCATCTCGATTGGACTTTCACCCCTATACCCAGCTCGTCCGAGCGATTTGCACATCAGCAACGGTTCGATCCTCCACCCAAGTTTCCTCGGGCTTCAATCTGGCCAGGCATAGATCGATAGGCTTCAGGTCTCCCACCATTGACTCCGGGCGAGCGCACCCAGTCCCTGGCCGCTTACGCGGCTGCGGACCTTTCGGTTTCCCTTCGGCTTCGCAGATCGACTGCTTAACCTCGCCAATGATCAGAACTCCCAGGGGCATTTTTCGAAACGCACGAATAGACGCTGCTCATATCTTCGCTTTCACGCCTATTCAGCTTGTTCCCGACTGGTTTCAGGATCTTTTCACATCCCGCTAAGGATACTTTTCAGCTTTCGCTCACGCTACTTGTCAACTATCGGTCTCGAGTAGTATTTAGGATTGGAAGTAACTGCCTCCCATATTCACGCGCGATATCCAACGCACGCTACTCTGGATTCGTCACTTGGCCATAACTAGTACGTGTACGGGACTTTCACCCTCTATGGTGCGCCGTCCCAGGACGACTTCCACTTCCTAGAATTAGGCTACAGACGATCCTTACCCCACATCTCCCCAAGGTTTCCCAAGGGGATTCGGTTTGTCCTATTCCGTTTTCATTCGCCACTACTAACGGAATCTCTTTTGATTTCTATTCCTCCCCCTACTGAGATGCTTCAGTTCGGGGGGTTCCCTTTCCTTCTTTATATCGAGGAATGGCACTGAGTGCCAGGAGGTCCAATTCAGCAATTCGCGGATCCATGAGATTCATGCCTCTCCCCGCGACTTATCGCAGCTTGTCACGACCTTCTTCGGCTCTCGAGCCGAGCCATCCCCCAGTCGGGTTGTAGCATCATTGTGATTCCACATACCCACCTGTGTGAGTTTTAATCGCCCCTCCACAAGTGAAGAGGCGATTCCTCTGGTATTCCAGGCATATCAATTCAGGTTTCTCTGACCACTACGTCTCCCCGCAGGGCGAAGCGGTCTCAACCTTCTTACCCTGATACACGACTGTACCAAGGAGCACACAAAGCATCTCGGCGACCTACATTCGGTATATGAAGTAACCGGGATAGTTGGTATTCATTAGCTGGCGAAACCATCTCTCAGTAGCACGGTTATTCTTCACTATCTGGGGCATCTGAGAGTCCAAATATTAGCCCTCCTGAAATAGGGGTTTTTGGAGCATCCTTGATTCCAAAGGGAATATTATCGATAAAGGGTGATTTTTCACTGTTTTCTTGATTTTTCTCTGTCTGATTATATTCAGGGGAGGCTTCAAGTCCAAAAACGGGAGTTTCGAGTTTTCTCCTGTTAGACTCTTGAAGATCGAATGGGAGTGTAGTTTTCAGGGATTCCTGATTATATGTTTTCTTTGTTACGCCAGAAATATTTTTTTCATTTTCTTCGGTTCCGCAGGTCGGACAAATGCCAGAACGAGTGGTCATGCCACATACCTCGCACACCCTCATAATTGTGGCTCAAGGGATCATCCCTTGATGCTGTCGCAGTAATCCTTCTACTCTGCCTCATAATGCGCGCCTTCTGTAGGAGCGTTTCCATAAATCGATGGCAGTAGTGAAAGTGATGCTATCATCATTGCAACTATGATTACCCATTTGACCGTCTCATTTGGCCAGTCTACAGCATACCTAACCACAGCATATACAGTAGCAAGGGCTACGCTTAGCAGCATTATTGGGAACCCCGTCTTGAAGAATCTATTGAATGAGATATCATGACCTGCTTCTTCGGCCAGTCCTGCGGCCACAACGTTAGCAGAGGCGCCGATTATCGTACCATTTCCTCCCAAACAGGCACCAAGGGCCAGTGCCCATGCTAGTGGACCTAGCTGTAAGTTGAGTTCTGGATCACTTGCAAGCTCGATTACCACTGGCACCATAGTTGCCGTATATGGTATGTTATCGATAAAGGCAGACGCTATTGCCGATACCCACAGGAGCAGGAGGACGGCGACCATCAATCTATTTTCCTCTGAGGCTTGAGAAATGGCATCGGAAATACCAGTAGCTATTGCATCGATAAGGCCCATATACTCCAGACCATGAATCATGATGAATAGACCTGCAAAGAAGATGATAGTAGTCCACTCCACTGCATCAAGCTGCTCTTCAACATGATGCGGAGAAGTAACTAGCAACATGAGAACGGCCCCCCCAAGCGCTATGGTGGCCACTGTAAAGAGAGGATGAGGAAAGCTTGAGTGGGCGAAGAACGCCAGAATGACTAGTATCAGGATAAAACCTGATTTCTTCAATAATTCTGCATCCTTGATATTGTACCTGAGTCGAAGGAGATCTAAATTGCGGTGCCTCTCTCCCGAGAGGCCTTCGGATTCCAACTTAGATAGGAGCCAGAATGAAGGAGCCATTGCGATAATTACAGCAGGCCCAACGTGAATAATGAAATCAATGAAAGCTATTCCTTGATCTGCAAGAATGACATTGTCGGAAAGTGCCTGAGATGACAGTTGTGCGCCGATTATGATATTAGGAGGGTCTCCAATTTGTGTTGCCGCACCTCCGATATTTGAGAACATTACTTCCGCGATTATCAAGGGTATAGGCTCTAGATTCAGAACCTTGGCTATCTGTATAGTAACTGGGACAATTAGGAGTATCGTGGTCACATTATCCAAAAATGCCGAGAAAACAGCGGTTATTGTGCAGAGTATAATCGATAATCTCCAGATGGAGCCGCCGCTTAACGCATATGCCTGAACCGCGGCCCATTCGAAAACTCCAGTCTTACCAAGAATATCAACAATTACCATCATCCCAATTAGTAAGCCAATTGTCTCTTCATCTATCCAGGTTACCACGGTACCTAGATCTGGGCCGTTTCCAATGGCATGAAGAGTGACGACTGCCACTATTCCCCCAATAGCCGCCGCCAAGGCCCTGTGGACTATTTCGAAAACTATCAGTGCGTAGACGATAGTGAGAATACCGAATGCCGCGGGAACAGCCCATTCTGGCATTTCTGCTGGAGTCCATACCCCTGGATCAGAGGTCGCTGCAAGCGCTCTTGTAAGCTGCATGGTACTTCGAGACAAATTACACCTAAATATATCACTGATGTAGATTCAAGACTTGAATACATTATTTGCCGGACCAAAGAACCACGATATTGCCTCGACTGAATGAAACAAGCGATGAGGTTTTAGAGGCTAAAGTGGAAAAAATCTCCGTTCTTTCGGAAGAACCGTTTGCTACTCCTCGATTAAGCTTAATCTTGACTAAAGACCTACTTGAAAGTTGATCTTTAAGTTCGTCTATCACTGAGTCAACCACTCCTGATTTTCCTATCCTAACGGTTATTGGGAGTTCTGAATCAGAAGATTCCCTTACTACCCAAGTTGGAATTTTAGACATACTACTAACCTCTGAACGAAGGGCCCATAGTTTTGGTTCTACCGCATATTCCACAAGTATACTTGATTGACTTGGAACGGATCCTCACTATGGAGTTCCTTCCAGGAACCATAGCTACGTTACATGACCTACATATTGTAATACCTCTGTAGTTTTTCATTCTAGCTCCGTACTTCTTACCGATTCTTAGAATTAATCTAGCGGAAGCATCAGAAAGATTCTGCTCGTTACTTTCATTCAGAACCTGATGTAGATCCTCAATTGCTTCTGCTGCTAGTGCCTTCTTCAGATTTGATCTTCTGCGGGACCTGCCCGACAATCAAAACACCTCTAGCTCTAGGTTAATTGATTCTGCAACCTCATCTATGCTTCCTCTTCCATCTACTGAAATTACTCTCAAATTTGTCTTTTCGGAAAGTTTGGAATACCAATCTGACAAGGGTTTTGTCTGCTGGTGATATGCGTTAAGCCTACTTCTTACTGTTTCCTCATTGTCATCTTTTCTCTGAATAAGCCTAGGGAGTATTTCGGAGGGAGCTGGTCGGAATTTAATATGGTAAATATCTCCTGTTTCGGGATCCATTCTTCTTCCAACTATTCTCTCCACGATATCTTCATCGGGAACTTGTATCATAATTACCATTGACACTTCAGCTATACTGGATAATTCCTCGGCCTGGGCGATAGTTCGAGGGAACCCATCAAAGAGAACCCCTCCTGAGGCGTCTGAGCGCTTGAGCCTCTGAGATATCAGACCGATAATTATGGAGTCGGGGACCAGTAATCCACGATCCATATACCCCTTAGCCTCATTCCCCAAATCAGTGCCCGCTCTTACTGCTTCTCTGAGCATGTCGCCAGTCGAAATCTGTGGCTTGCCGGTAGTTTGGCTAATCCTTACTGCTTGAGTTCCCTTACCGGCCCCAGGAGGACCGAATAGTATGATGGAAGATGCTTGACTAGAGATTGCAGACATGAACATGCCAAGCGGCTAACACTGATAACGCTCACGGACGGTTCTGTTCCCACCACATATTACCGTAAGCGGCCCATTGCTCCATTGTCCATCCTTCTGGAAGACCTGAAAGAGGCAGGGGAGGTGCTCCTTCGGGGACCTGTTCCATATTTAGTGAGGGGAGTGATGATGAGGAGATTGCGTCATTCAGTTCTTGCTCGGATACAGTTCCAGTAAGGACTTCTCCAGAAGCACTAGTCTCCAAAGCGGCCGCCCTTCTCTCGTTGGTAGAGCCAGTAAGTAGTGCTGACCCAGGAGGAATCAGTTCTTCATCAGGGCGTGCCGCCAGAGAAGAAGACCTTCTCGCTCTAACAATCAGTATGGCAGATGCTGAAACTATGATTATGAAGATTAATCCTACTGCCCACGAAGGAATGAGTCCTTCTGTTGATTCCCTTGCTTTGCTAACCTGCAATTTTAGGTATGCATTAGTGGAAACCTCGATTTCGCCAGTACCATTAGCAAAGACGTCCAGCTCAATAATACCATATTCTGCACCCCCCGACGGGTCTGCTATTACCTCTATAAAAATCGATTGTCCGGGCTCTATTGTCCCTGCTGATGATGGGTCGACGTCAAATTTCCAATTCTCGTCACCTACTACTTCGACGGAGACTTCAGTCTGAGAATTACCAATGTTCTGCAAGGTTATATCGAAAGTGGCAGGATTCCCGGGAGATACGTCTTCTACAGTGTCATCCGGAACAGAAAGATCTAGCCATGCAGAAGATAGGACTATCACATCTAGCCAAACAGTTTCGGAATGTGTCACAAATGCAGGTGTTGTAAATTCAATTATTACAGGGATCGAATCTTCCTGGGGGCCTGCTGGAACAGCACCTGGTAGCTCTAAAGCTACAGAAACGACTGCCTGCTGATTCATGTTCATTGCGAAACTTCCAGCAGTCATGAATCCACCAGACCAATCCGATGGTATGCTACCAAGAGTCAGGGACACCACCAAATCAACATTGCCTGAGTTCTGAATCATGATATTCGCTACCCCTGTCAGTCCCGGCGCGGCGGAAATTGAGTCATCCCCAGAGATATCCAGTTCTGCCAGTTCTCTGACAACTAGCTTGGTACCATTGGAAATTACATCTCCTCCGATTTGTGTTACTCTCGTAGTGATTGTATTAGAATCTCCCATTTGGGCCGCCATTGGAACCAGAGTATTAATCTGGAAAACAGCCACTTGACCAGATAATATTTCGACAGAAATAGAATCCATTGATTCCTCCTCCTCATGAATAATCTGAATCGGCCAAGTGTTGAGGGAAGAGAAAGCATCTACTTCAAATGTCATCGGGATATTGCCATTGTTACTGACTTCCAATATCGTAGTCACCATATCTCCGTTAATGACGGCCCTGTCGGAAGCTAATGCCAACGGGCCTAGTGGGTTGCCAGAATCTGAAAATATTTCTGTTCCGAAGTCGTCATTTGCCAAAACTAGTACAGATACGGTGTCAGAAATACTCAACGAAGGATCGTTAACAGATTCAGTCACACATGTGACCTCCTCAACACTTCCAGCGGCGGGCTCACCATTTGGTAATTTGGGGACCCTGATTTTTATTGGGAGAGTGGTGTAAAGTAATCTACCTATAGGATCGGTAAGAAGTTCTGAAGACTGAGAATCCCAAATATTCACTGGCCATGAATTTTCAGTTGAGCATGATACCATATATCGAGTAGGGCCATTTCCGTCATTTCCTACTGCTAGTGAGAAAGAGGCCCAATCCCCTGGTTCGGCCTCTGCCCCTCCTTCTCCGGCTAGAACTGTGACTAGTCCCTCGATTCTTTCTACCTCTGCTTCCAGTCTGATTACGTTATTCACGGTGGGGGCGTTTACATCGAACAGATTTAAATCGGTTACAAATGTACCCGGGAGGGCATAAACTTCGCCTGGAAGGGACGAAGAAGTGGATTGAGGATGGGCAGTGAGATTTAGCTCAATCACTATCCTATCCCCCTCGCTTCCCATCGGACCTAGTTCCCACGGCCCTGTCTGATTGAGGATTTTCCACCATTCGTCGGATGGTGGTTGCAGGACCCCATTCTCTGAAACAACATTTACAGGAGAAACGCTGAGTTGAACGGATATAGTTGAAGTTCCTTCATTTCTAAGTTCAAGGGGGAAGTATACAGAGTTGGTCTCCCTCGGATTCATACCTCTAGTTCTTGAATCTTCAAATTCCAATGGATTGGATGGCAGATTTCCACTTTCCAGAAGAGGAGTGATTCTTACTCCTATCTGAGAAACCTGAACGATTACTTCGGCTATGTTATTGTTGATACCATTGGTCTCGTCATTCAACTCGTATACCTCCGAAGATGAATCGAGGGATAGTCTGAGTATGTGCTCACCTGTTGATGAGAATGAGTAGGGGAATGAGAGTGAGTCAAGTCCGCCTCCTGCTATTGGCGAACGTCTCGAGGTGTGCAATAAGTTCCCAGTGGTCACATCGTGGATTTCCACATCATATTGTGATGCTGTAGCAGTAGCTTGGTTGCCCCAAGCGGCCTCAATTAGAATAGTGTCGCCCTGCAACGGATTCTCCACTGAAGTAGATAGGGAACCTTCGAAAACGGTTAGATCGGCCTCACTAATCTCGCTCGCTATAGCAGAGAACACCAAAGAGTAGCCCTGGGTATCCCCTCCTGAGTTTCCTACTCTAACTGTCCAAGTACCGGGCGAGGCATCCTGAATTTTTACTCTTTCAAGATTATTCAGAGAATCTATGGAGTTACCAGATACACTGAATCCAGACATGAATTCGTTACCGACATAAATTGTCCCATCGGGGGCAGTAACAGAAAGGTCAAGATCGTTAACTAAACGAGAAGCTGACTGGTTTGCGACTGATGACCCTTTTAGATCGTTCCAAGCCAGGGTAGCATCTAGACCTGCACCCGGACTTACATCAAATGTGTAGGTGAATCCATGACCTGGAAAAAGCTCCCTTGAATAATCATACATCACGTCCATTTCCACTCCGTTTTCTGACACCGGGAAGAGGCTATTGTCTAGCGATAATTGCCCCCAACCCTCGGAGGGGTTGGGAACATTACTATCTCCGATATCTACGGCCCCATTGATTAGAATTGCCCTAATCAGGTCAGACCTAGGCTCACTGATTCCTTCTGATCTCAGAAACTGTCGGACAAGCGCGGAGGCCCCCGCAACGACTGGGGTTGCCATCGAGGTTCCATTCATTGCAACATAAAGTGGCGTAGTGCCGTCGTCATGTGTTAATTCGGAGCAGGATTGGCCATCGACCAGAGTTGCTTCCTCGGCTCTTGCTGAGCAAATGAGGACTCCGGGTGCAACAATTTCTGGCTTGATTCTGCCATCATTGGTCAATCCTTGTGATGAGAAAGAAACTACACTTCCCGAGGGTTCTGAGCCATATGAACCAGTTGTTGAAGCACCCACTGTTAGGGCATTCTTGGAGGTTCCTGGAGGAGTGATGCCAGAATCATTAGTGCCTCCAATATCACCAGCAGAAAATAGGACCATATAGCCCGGATAGTCGCTTACGAAATCATCTACATTAGATGATGTCTGGCTGTAATTGCCTAAGTTTGATGTGCCCCAGCTATTGGTATGTATCCTAGCATTTTGATTCCATGAGTGTGTAAATAGCCCGTATAATGAGCCATAAATACCGAAAAATCCACTTTGAGACTCGTGGGTGTACATATGAAATGTTGCTCCGGGGGCCATTCCAAGCGCGGATGATTGTCCCGAACCGTCTCCCAGGAGCGTTGCGGCTACGTGGGTCCCATGTCCACTAAGCAGGTCCGAGTTATCATTGTCTGGCCCGAATTGGCTGTATACTGACCTTATTCTTCCGTCGAAATCTCCATGATCTTCGTCCAGACCAGTGTCTGAAATAGCGATGACCTCGCCTGTACCATCCAAAGATATTGGTGATTGCTCATATGCCCCTTGTACGCCAGATATTTCCCTAGCAGCACTATTGTATACCGATGCAGTGCTTGCGGTTTGGATATGCAAGATTCTCCAGTCTTTGGATAATAGGGGGATCCACATTGAATCGACACTGTCTATCGTACACAGCCACAAGTCGCAATTAGTTGATTGATCGTAATTGGAAATCAGGGATAGGTCCCTCTCTAGGGAGGTCAGCTCTTCAATTGTTAAGTCATTAGCTGGCAAAATCTGTAGATCTAATTGTGATGAAGGAAGATATGTGTTACCTAGGATTTCAGGGGATACTCTCCAGATGTCGGGCATTTGCCCGGACCACCTTACATTGGCTAAAGAATCTAAGAAATTATCAGCGTTAACATGTATGGGAAGCCTCACAAGAAGCGCACTATCGGGCATATAGTCCAGTATTGCGCCCCCTGCCTCTTCCACTGAAGATGATATTCCCGATATGTCAGAGGTATCAGATTGAATCACAAAGACTGGCCTATCGGAATAACCGTAATCGCCGGTATTCAACTCTCCGAAGGTTGGGTATTCATCCATCAGTGGGTCAAATGACCCATACGGCGAGTGTATTAGTCCTGAAGTTTGTCTGATTTGGTGTAGGTACTCTGAGGCAAATTCCAGAGAGGTCCATTTCTCAAAATGATAATTATCGGAGTCCGGAGAATGTATCGAATCTGTACCTTGGGGAGAGGCGGAAACCATTCCCGACCATGAAGAAAATAACAAAACAGTAAGGACAAGGAAAGTTGATTTCCTTGCATACATGGTTCCTTCGGAACCTAATCAGCCTTTTGACAGTTAACCTAAGCTGATTATAGAATAATCACAATAGGTCAAGACTAAAAAGCCGTGAAAAGAGTCAAATATTGTAATATCTGGAAATTGCTTGGTCTGTCTTCGTGACACTTTCTGTCCAGCTTTCCTCAAGTTTCATTAGAGCCCTTACACAGTCTACATTCTCAGGAATCACATCGCTCTCTTGGTGGATTGCTTGGAAATAATATAGCCTATTTCCGATTAGTCTAACTCCATCCTCCCAGACAAAAATCTCATGCAGATCTCCCCATTTTCTCCCAATATCTCTGGCCATCTCCATCACCTCGGCAGTAGTGGTAATCCTATTGCCCTGTCCGTTCATCACGATAACTCTCGGAGTTTCGTTCCATATACCCAGAATTGCTTCAGTGGTGAGGCCGTGATTCTCGGGAAGATCGGCAATGATTGCATGGACATGCATTATCGTTGTTGGTACTGCGACTGCAAGTGAATTGATCTCGATTTCTGGCTTTACTGTCATCACATCTGGGCCGTGATGGCTGGGTACCTTCAAAACAGGTTTTATAGCGTTTATAGGGCCTTTATTCGAGTCACCCGGATCTGCCGCTCTTCTGATCATTGTACATTCTACTTTCAGAGAGCCGCACAAGTCATACAGTGGCACCAATGTTCTAGAAAGTCCTGTGGTATTACAAGAAACAACTCTTGTTGTTTCTGCCCCGAAATTTTCCAAATGATTTGCGCAAGATGTGTAAGAAAGTCCGGTCAATGAGTGTTTCTCGCCTCCTTGAAATATGCTCTTTACTCCAGCCTCTTGATACTTTTTGAGATTGGCGGCGCCCATTTTTCCTGGAGAGCAGTCAATGACTACATCGGATTTGGAAAGCAAGTCTTTGAGCCCACCTTTGCAAACAAAACGAGAGTTCTCGAAGCTAGAAATCATATCTGTGTCATCAGATGTGCAATAGAGGTCAAACCCCTTCTTAGCTGCCATCTCACAACCGAAGCTTGGACCTGTCTTGGTAACACCCACGACCTCCATATCATCCTGTGCGTCTATTGCATCCGCAACTCTCTTTCCAATTGTCCCATACCCATTAATAGCTACTTTCACTCGTGCCATACTGACCCCTGAACAATATACCCTCTAGTCGATGCTCTATCAAGATAACTCAATGAAGCTATTATTTATTGTAAATGAAGAATATCCGTCACAATGAAGACCATTGGCTAGACTCGGAGTACTATGGCGATGAGAGAACAGACCGCAAGGAGTGTCAAACTCAATAGAGAAATCGCTAGGATGTTACCTGAGGCGATGGACAAAGATCGCTTGGTAAAAATCGGTTATGGGTCCGGTGGAGACACTAAGCCCAGAGATGGTGACTTCGGCGTTCTTACCCATCTTCCCAAGGGATCTAGAGTACTGCTTCTTGGTAATTTAGGAGAGTGCGTTGGAGCGATGAATAGAGGAGGCACCCTGAATATTGAGGGGAGTTGCGAGTCGATGCTAGCCGCCTTTCAATCTGATGGCAGAGTTGTCGTGGAGAGGGATGTTGGAGATAGGCTGGCAATGAATATGAATGGGGGAAGTGTGACAGTTATGGGCTCTGCTGGCAAGGATGCGTGTGCGGGCATGAATGATGGGATAGTAGTCGTCAGAGGACAAGCCTCGTCTGGTGCTGGATCAGGAATGTTGGGAGGAACTTTGGTTGTCATGGGTTCCGTTGGGCCTAATCCCGGTTTAGGGATGAAGGGAGGTAGAGTGATTATTGCAGGTAGTTGCCCACCTCCTGGAAAGGGTTCAACCATGAGGTCAATAACAGATAAAGAAGTCATTGAGCTGGAAGAGTTCCTAGAGCCCCTCGGCCTTTCCCTTGAAGAGGATGCATTAGTTTTGATTCCCGATAAGGAGTCTTCGATGGGAGGCATCAAACCCAAGAGATGGGTATCCGAAGGCTTCGATGGAATAGGGATTAGTCCTTCTAGCTCGGATAGAATTCCTGACTACTCAATAATTGACACCTCCATCAGCATAATTCCAGTGGGTTCTGATGAGGAGGGTTTGGAATTACCGGTCCCTTGGATTATTAGGTCCCCCTGTGGCTTGACTTATCCGGATGGGCAGATTAGAATTCCAAGTATTGTTAATGCGGGGCCGAACGAGGGCGATCTATTGATAGTAGGCGAGGAGGAGCTTGCAGAGTTCCCAGATAATGCCAGAGAGGTTTCTGGAATCGTACTAGATTTACAGAGTTTACCGGTTATGAATGATGCTGAGATAGAGGCTATTTTGGTCTCATTGTCGAGTCATTTAAGTAGCTCATCACTAATCCTTCTGAGAGATGGAGCTGACAGGGCAGAGGGACTTTTCAGGTTGGTAGTTGATCTCGATTTAGATGGCGCCATAGTCTCCTTGGCAACTCCCGGAGGGGGAAGAGCGGCCGCAGCGTTGCCAAGGATTGGATTAGCCTCGAGAGCAATGGGGTTGGACACCCAGGGAAGAATCATAGGGATTGAGCTTGAGAAGCAACCCTCTGCAGAAGATTTGATCATCGTCATGGCTTCTGGGTGCTCTTTCGTCGTTGGTCCGATTGATGAAGGGAACGAAGTTTCAGATATTACAGAAACTATCATTCCCGAGATTGTAGGAATAATGAAAGAAGCGGGATTATCAAATTTTCACAATGTTGGTAGGCGAATTTTGAGAGCCAAGGATATGGAGACTGCGGCAATCAGTGGACTCAGGCTAATTGGTTTTGAAAGGCCTCTTCCGATGTGGCTAGGAAACTGAGGTTCTATAATGCCGACAATTACTTTGAGTCATTCTATGATGAGGAGGATTCAAGAAATAAATGGGGCAATTCATCAAAAAAATGATTTGTCCGATTTATTGCCCAAGATGGGTTGCCCCGTCGAATTAAATGATGATGAAAATATTGAAATTGAGGTATTCCCGGATCGCCCGGATCTACTCAGCCATGAAACAATGGCCAAAGCAGTTAGGTCATTTCAGGGCGACGATTCAGATATGTCTTCGATAGAGGTCTCCGACAGCGGCATCAGAATATCTGTGGAAGGGGATCTAGAGGGAGTTAGGCCAATAATAATGGGAGCAGTTGTCAGGGGGGTGAATACCGGCAATAGTGCTTCTGAGAGGGACTCTTTTATTCAGTCCCTTATGGATCACCAAGAGAAGCTACACATGACCTTGGGAAGGAAGAGGTCACTTGCATCAATTGGAGTTCATGATTTATCCAAGGTAAAACATCCATTCAGATATGAGTCCGTTTCAGGTGATTTTTCCTTTGAGCCACTGGCCTCCGAGGACGTTATGAGCATCTCTGAAATTCTGGACAGCCACCCAAAAGGAATCGAGTACTCGAAACTTATGGATGGCTTGGATACATATCCGATAATCCTCGATTCCAATAATGAGGTCATTTCGTTCCCTCCCATCATTAATGGAAATCATACAACTGTTAGTGAAGATACTAATGATTTCTTCATTGATGTAACAGGCTTTGATGAAATAGCGTGTGAAACTTGCCTCCTATTAGTTTCATTATCATTATCAGAATTGGGAGGTGTAGTCGAAAGTGTAGAGGTATGGAATAAAGATGGTTCCGTAATGGTGACTCCAAACTTCGGGGCTAGAACCTACAGGGTCCCGAACAGACTCATTGAGAAAATCCTCGGTATGGAGCTCAGTGATTCCGAAATAAGCGAAGCGATTCGAAGAATGGGGGGCATATTACTGGAATCTAGGACCATTACTCACGGATCCGAGAGGGCTGAAAGATGGTCCGACTGTGTGGTGGGGGAAAGGGAGCATGTCTTCTCCATGCCTAGATGGCGTAGTGATATTATGCATCCTGTTGATATTGTAGAAGATATTGCAATAGGATTCGGGTATGAAAATCTACCAGATATTTTATCTTCAGTTCATATCGATGCTTCGCCACTAAAATCATCCAATCTGCACAGGAGAATAAGGATGAGTATGAGGTCTGTCGGCCTTCAAGAGATTCAGAGCCTGACTCTTTCTAATGAAAGGGATCAATTCGAGAAGACTAGGTGGCCCATAATATCAGATGCCACAGTTATTTCTAATCCAATTACAGTTGACCATACACTACTCAGGCAGTACATATTTCCATCATTAATGAATCTGCTAGCATCAAATAGACATCATGAGCTCCCTCAGAGGGTTTACGAACTTGGGGAGGTCGTTCATGGTGGGAATAACAAAACTAGAGTTTCTTGGGCTTGCGCTGAGTCGGGGGCGGGATTCTCAACGGCCAAGGGAATCGTTCAGTCGCTTTTGAGGGACCTAGGCGCCCCGACTTCATCAATTTCCTTTGAGCCCGTAGCAGAAGGAGGGGGGCCGTGGATTGATGGCAGAGGGGCGAGAGTTCTTATCGAAGACCATGAAATTGGAGAGTTTGGAGAGGTTTCTCCGGATGTAATGAGTTTGTTCGGCTTGAGGGCGCCCATCCACGCTGGCGAATTTGATATTGATGTAATTTCGAAGATCGTAAAGGACCCTATCCACTAGCTCAGAATAAGATAGCTCATTATCCTGTGAATTCTTCGGGCACAAGTAATATGGGTCCCCTCACTAGCAAGCTTGTGAATGTGCGATTGGGAGTATCTCTGATTCTAGTTTTACTCATTACTTGCTCATCGACACCGCAAGATTTTGTTCAAATAGATAATAAAGAAATATCTTCTTCTGAAATTCGTCAAGGGATTTCGTTTGGATCTGATTCGGGTTCAATTTTTGGAATCGATCCCGATTCAAGTATCGGTATTAATGTGAATTTCAGTAGTAATTTGGAAATAGAATCGGATGTCATTTTATCTATTAACGGACCTTCAGGATGGGATATATCTTGGGATTCACAAGACTCTCCTGAATCTGGTCGAGAATATACCGTATCGCCTGATCAGATTTATTGGGTCCAATTCTCGATTACTTCTCCGTCCGTTGTTGGGGGTTTTCCGCTATCCAATTCTCTACACGGGATTAGTATGTCAATAGTATCAGATCAAGGAGAGATACTTGACTGGTATAACTTCTCAATGAGGTATGGCTATTATGAGGGCGTTGATATCGTTCAGGGCGGAGGGGTATCTTCGATAGTTCCCGGAGGAGTCCTAACACTAGAAACGATAGTCAGAAACACTGGAAATAGCATTAGGAGTCTTGATGTTGAGATTGTAGCCTTGGACGAGAACGGGAGCATGATTACAGATCCTGGAGACTACTTCGAGATAGATAACTGGAGTGCTTCGATAATCGAGAGCTGGCGGGTCTCGGACCTCTACCCTAACTCAACAGGAGTTGTGATGGTCCAAGTATTCTCTCCGGGAGATGTCGAAGGCGCTTTAGATTTTGAAATACGAATTTCTAGTCCTGCATCTCCAGAGAGTGTGTCTTCGGTATCTCATATCGTAAACATAGTACCCAGGATTGGTGGTACCATATCGATATCAGAGGACGGTTGCACTATGGTAGAAGTACTTCCCGGGGGTTATTGTGAAATGGAGGTTGTTATTACGAACACTGGAGATAGTGAATCGCAGTTTAGCCTGGATGTTAAGGATCTTCCAGAATGGGCAACTATTGATTATCGAAATGATGTATTTTCCCTTCAGCCCGGGTCTTCGTCAGAAGCTATGACAATTTCATGCAGTATTGCTGAAGGTGCTTCCTCCGATTTATTTGCAGTAGTTGCCATCCATCTGATGATTGATGATTGGTCCCCTGGTTATGTCAATTTCAATCTTGAATCTGGAACCATATATTCATGGGAAATGGAAATGTCATATCAATTAAACGAGGATAATAACTTGACAGCCATATGGACGATGACTAACCTCGGAAATGGGGTTGATGGCTTTACTGCATCTATTGATTCAAGTGTACTAACAGATTTTGGAATTACAATTTCAGATTCCTTTTCCTCTATTATTGTCTCGGAGTCAACTAGATATTTGGAGATATATCCTGTAAATAAAAATGATTCAGTGGATGTTATCGGATGGATGCAGGTCCCTGAGTCAGCTCCAACTGAAACTATGGCAAACCTTACTTTAGAGATGAGGTCTTTCTTAGATCCTAGCATATTTTTTATTGATTCCATTCCAGTAATAATTCAGGGAGAGGTCCTGCCCGAGGATGAAGATTTACCTCTTGAGGAGGATTGGATTATCCCTCTTCTAAACACTTGGTTAGAGCCCGTTATGATAATAATTGTATTAATTTTGGGGATTTTTGGAGTTGTATGGGCATTGAAAATGGGCAATCCCCGTGAGGAAGAACAAGTTATTTCAGAAGGCGATGATTGGATTGCAAAATTTGTGAGAAAGAGTACCCCAGTTTCTGATATTATTGAAAGTCCTAAAATCAATATTGGGGAGTTTGAGAAAGATTTCTTTGGTGAAGAAGGTAGGCCTGATAGTGAGGTTTTTAATTCGGTCGATGAGAAAATAGTTAATGAAGCCAGTGAGTTATTAGATCGTTCTAAGGAGGATTCTGACATAGAAGAGGCGCTAAGAATAGCCGGTATACTCGAGGAACAGGACATTCTTCATCCTGACAATGTAATCTTAGATATTGATGATAAAGACTTGGTTTCTGAAGAAAATGTCAGTGATAATCAAGTCCCTTCTGACTTTGACTTGGAGATATGAGCGAGTACTCCATAGGCGTCGATGAGGCTGGCAGGGGGCCAGTAATTGGGCCTTTGATAGTATGTGCGATATCTATTCCCTCAAATGATTACCATATTTTGAGAGAAATTGGAGCCAGAGACTCCAAGGCCCTATCTAAGAGTAAGAGAGATACAATCTACAAAATAATTCATGAGGAAGCGAGTGAGAGGAATTGGAACATTGGGATTGTTGAGTGTGAACCTTTCAGGATAGATCATAATAGTTCTGTTTCTAATCTGAATGAGCTCGAAGTGACTTTATTTTCTGAAGCAATAAAAAATTCCAATGGCAATGATGGGCCCGGAAGTATTTTTTTGGACGCATGTGATGTAAATCAAGAAAGATTTGGTAGCAATGTAAAATCAAAATTGGGGCCTTCGTGGGGAGACTGGAGGATAATATCTGAGCACTCGATGGACTCATCCAATTCATTGGTGGCCGCGTCCAGCATAGTGGCAAAGGTAACTAGGGATAGTGCCATGCAAAAATTATCCAATGACATCGGCATTGACCTAGGTTCTGGATATCCCTCTGATCCAAAAACTATATCCTCAATAAATGAGTTGATTTCTGGAGAAAATCCCCATGAATGTCTGAGATGGACATGGTCTACTGTGAGGAGAGCTTGGGAGGAAAAGCATGGTACCTCTGTACCGATTAGATATGAAAATAAGGGGATTTCCTCTCAAACGAATATTCAGCATTGGATAGAGGGCAATCACAAATAGGGATGGCTGACGGCGTAAGTATGTGGCAGATGAAGATGAGTGGGGGCCAGGGATATTCTCTGCTATACGCAAGTATGCTTTACAGAACGCAGTAGAATACAATGGGTCTGGCAAATCTGGTAGTGTACTGGGAAGACTGCTTTCAGAATTTCCCGAGTTGCGGACCAATGCCAAAGAGCTTGTTCCCATGATTTCCAAGCAGGTTGATGAAGCAAACATGTTAGCCAATAATCATGGCTTGGATTATGTAAAAGAGATTCTCGAGGAGACTAATCCAGAAGCTCTAAACCGTGAAAAACAAAAGAAGAGGATCGGACTGCCTGATTTAGAGGTCAATAATGGAAAAGGGGTAATTTTGAGGTTTGCCCCAAACCCCAATGGGCCATTATCCATAGGCCATTCAAGAGGAGTTGTTATCAACTCAGAATTTGCAAAAAAGTATTCCGGCAAGGTCATACTTAGATTTGATGATACAGATACAAAGATTAAGCCACCGTTAGACTCTGCCTATTCGATGATCGAGGAAGAATTTGAATGGATTTCAGGAATGAAACCGGATTTAGTAATCAGGGCCAGTTCAAGAATGGAGATTTATCTAGAGTCTGCGGAGGAGATGATCTCACAGGGCATTTGTTATGTCTGCAGTTGTTCAGCTTCAGAATTCAAAGAGCTTCGAGATTCGAAGGAAGCCTGTAAATGCAGAGGGAAGAAGGCTGAAGAGAGCATTCAAGAATGGAAGATGATGCTTTCTGGAGATATTGATGAAGGGGGTGCCGTAGTTAGAGTGAAGACCGATCTTGAGCTTCCCAATCCTGCACTCAGGGACTGGCCGGCATTACGAATTCAGCATAATACTCACCCAATAGTAGGAGATAGATACAAGGTCTGGCCATTATTAGATTTCCAGAGTGCTGTAGAAGATCATCTACAAGGAGTCACTCACATTGTAAGGGGGAAGGACCTAATGGACAGTACTAGAAAGCAGACACTCCTGTATGAACTCCTTGGCTGGGATTATCCTGAAACGTTGTACTGGGGAAGGGTGAAGCTACTAGGCTTTGGCGGATTCTCTACTTCATCGATAAGAAAATCCATAGAAGACGGAGATTTCACTGGTTGGGATGACCCTCGATTACCTACTGTATCCGCGCTAAGGAGAAGGGGATTCTCTCCTGAGGCGCTGAGAGAGTTCTGGATAGAGTTGGGTTTGACCCAGAAGGACATTTCAATACCAATGGAAAGTATCGAATCTAAGAATTCGAAGATTATAGATAGAACCTCAGAAAGGAGGTCATTTATCGAGAGCCCAAGAGAGTTGCAACTGGTAGACGACGGAAGCACAGATGCTATGGGGCTAATTTCAATCAGAAGGCATCCAGATATTCCCGACATGGGAATTAGAGAGTGGAATCTGGGCACTGGATCGATATTTATATCTGAAAATGACTATTCAGAGGGGTTGGTTAGACTGAAAGACTTTGCAGATGTCGACATAAAAGGAGATAGTGCATTAATTGTATCCAAGGAAAAAACTGGCAACCTACCAATTATCCACTGGGTCTCTTCCAATAACTCTACAGAAGCCAGAATGATAGTCCCCCGCGACGGTGAAATTGATTATGCAGAGGGAGTAATCGAAAATATTGAAATTTCTACTGGTCAGTGCCTTCAGCTTGAGAGGATGGGTTTCGCTATGGTCGAGGATGTTTCAGAAACTAATAGAGTCTCATTGATATGGCTACACGGGTAGTCTAAGGTCCGTACGAAATTGACTTTGTTTCGCCCTCAGAAGGGTTGAGTTCAAGATGTTCAACGTGATGTCAACATCATGGGCGTACGCAATAGGGTTGTCCCCGCCTCTATTGTATTGGTTTTTTTATTGACCATTTTGGGACCGGTTATCAGTGTCTCAGCACAACAGGCAAGCTGTTGCTCTGGAGAAAATTTTGAGTTGTTTTTGAAGGGAGAACCTGATTCCGGCATACTTACTCCATTTGAGTCAGAAATGAATGAAGGAGATTCTAAACTAGTGAATCAAGTTCTGCAACCTGTTGAGGTCGGAACATGGGGAGTTGATTGGGGCATTGATGGAGAATATCCAGCTGGAGACTGGGAATTCAATATTCATTATGAGGTCCAAGGTGCTGTTGGGGTCAATATCAACATAACAGTTGAGGTCAGGATTGGTGGATCTTTCTATGAGGGAGGTACCTCTGGAATCGAGCCTTATCTTACCGGCGAAGGAGACGTTCAATCAATTATCAGTGTGGGGTCAGGGGATGTTCGAGAGGATGATGAGGTAGAAGTGAGCCTTATCGTTCAGTTATTGGGCTTCAATCAACCCGGGGATGACTCAGGCGTAATTTTTCATTGGGGTAGCGACGATAAAGCGTCGAGTATATCGGTTAAGCTACCACTAGTGGAGATTGAAATGAAGGAAGCTAGCGTAAGTGGAAATCTTGTATATTTCCCAATTCTTCTATCTTCTGGATTTGACGATAGGATGTGGTCCTCATCTTCGGGTATTTTTGAGATTCAGAATGTTGCGGTAACAGATAAGCCAGTGGCCACACTAGTAGAAGGGGGCGTCGAAGTAACATTCGTATGGAGTTTGCCTGCAGGAGTAGATAGTGGGTCTTTCTTAGCTGAATTCATTTTGGAGCCTCAGAATGGATTACAAATCAGTGCCAACATGTCTCATTTCATAGAAGCTGGAGATGACGATGGAGGGGGCGGATCATGGTATCCCGCGAGTGAGCCCCTTAGAACAGGGGGGTCGTCGATATTGGTTTCAATAGACGCAGATTGGGATGGAAGCGAAGTTAGAAAGAAGGTCTCGCTAGAGTTTGATGGCTCTATGTCACAGTGGATGAGGTGGGGTCTAGACAATATTGGCAACTCCAGTCTTGGCTCCAGTAGTTGGTGGAGAAATCTAAACTCGTACTCTGATTCTGTACCTGATTCAGATTTCAACAACAAAATGGTAGATAGTTCCGAGATAATGGCGCTGACAGGATATCTGAGAGGGTCTAACGCTGATTTGAGATCGTTTCTTTCAAATGGACTATTCATAGAATCTGAGTCGGTAATTGGTGTTGACCCTATTGAATTGGGACCTACTGAGATATCGATCGACCTTGGGGGGACGAGTGGTTTCAGTTCCGAAACTATAACGATAAAAATCTCTACTTCTTACTCGGTTATGGAAGGGGATCGGCAACTACTGATTGAAACCTTCGCCAAGTCTACTGCTGAAGAATACTGGACAGAAGTCGCGGTTGATGTCACTCTACAGGGATCTATGCTCACCGATATAGGAATTGTTACAGCGAGTGGGATCGACTACTCTCACAGGAGGTGGATTGTATCTGAAACCCTATCTGTGGAGAGTACGGATTTAGATATCGAGGAGTCATTTAGAGTGGAATTCGTACCGACAGGAAATGGACTATTCAGTGTTTTATTGGGATCTGGAATGATGGTATTGGTACTGAGCTTGTCCATAGGCTTGGGAATGACTATGACCAGGAATAGATCAAGATTCCCTACTATGATTACGGTCACGGCTCTTGGCGTGCTTTCTTTTGGAATTTATTTTCTTGGGCTTCCGATGCAGATGGTCCTTGGAGTAGTGGCATGTAGCCTTCTACTTGTGCTGCCAATCTCTTTGCTCTCTCCCAAATTGAGAAGAAATGAGAGCGGGGGCTCCAACTATCCCCGAATTAGTTGTCCCTCATGCGGGATGAGTGTTGCTGTGGAATCAGACGTTCGCCCTCTACGAATTAGCTGTAGTGGTTGTGACAGTGTCATTAGAATAGAAGAGTGACTAGAGTCTGCCCAATCTAAGAAGCATATCTATGGCTTCAGATGTGGCTATCTTGGGATTCTTGTCCTTCCAGGTGATTGAAGAAGTCCTTATTTGGCTAGCTAAATCAACTTCCCAACCAGAAGCTAGGATACAGTTCCATACTATCTCCTCTAGTCTCGATGTAGAGGGAGAGGTAGAATCCAGAGCTCCTCTGCATAGGTGCGATAGCGTTCTTGCCCTTCCTTCCTCGCCCATGGAACCCCATCTGCCTGAAATATCAATCAGCGAGTTTTCATCTATGAAATCCAAACCATCCACATTAGGACTAGGGACCTCCGTTATTGGGACTACTCTTATGGTGCCCTCTAAAGTCAGCAATTCCTTGAGAGAAACATAGACTGGATCATATGTCATATCCATGCAAGCATGAATCCAATTACCAGATATTGACCATGGCCTAATTTTCCTAACTAATACTCCCGACGGAGATATCAATTGAGCGATTGAGTGACAAATGGCGACTGTAGTAAGAGGCCCTATCTTGTCATCTCCCAGATGTCCCGATAATGCGGGAGACAATGTTTCACTTATCGATAGTACCTTTTTTTCATTGTCCCATGAAACTCCTCTTGCGTCCCCGATATTATGAATGATAATTGAGTATCTGGGAACAGCATTGTCGATTTTACCGATTCTCCTCCTATATGGTAAATTGGAGTCAATTAATGAGGCTTCGAGAGGCGCTATTGATAGAGCTCCCAGAAGATTGGCATCTGAAATTATGGATATTCTTTGACCTTGTTCCATTAGTTGCGATATGCCATTTCTGATGGTCTTTTCAACACCGGCGAATAAGTCGATGGAAATGAGGTCCCTCATAACTATCGTGGCAAGTTTATGAGATTTGTACCGTGAGGATTATTCTACAATCAGTCTCAACTGATCCCTCTTGTACTGCCAATCTACGTCTAGCTTGTTTACGCCCTTGTAGTAGCTAGCTAGACGCCTTATCTTAGATTCGCATAGCTCCAGTTGCCTCCGGTTATGCTTATCCTTGGGATTATTGCCAAGGTGGTCAATTAGTCCCTGAGCTCTTCTCATCAGATTCATCATGTCCTCTGGATAGTTAGGAAAGATGCCATTTCTTAAGAGAATTTGAGAAATTCTCTCACCTGTTGCTAGACGAACATCAGGAACTGCAAATCTGTCTCTCAAGATCGTACCAATCATAGCATTTGAGTGACCCTCCTTGTTAAGGTCCAAGATGTGTGACTCGATAACTTTCTTATCCGATTCCGACCAACTTGGGACCTCAGTAGCGAATGGCTTTGATGACCCGCTGGAGCCTTTTCCACCAGAGTGCATGCGTGACATAACAGAATCTCCGAAGGCGGCGACCTGCTCTTCCTCTTTAACCACTACGTAAATACGGTAGCTTATTTTTCACAATCTATGGCGTGCCTTCGCGAGCCTTCCAGGTCCAGATGGCCATTCCCAACCGGGTGCTACTGCTCTAGCACTTCCTATCAGTACCCCGTCTTGAGTAACCATAATTTCTTCCCCTGTTCTAATTTCACCGGATACTGACTCCAGATTTGTTGGAAATATGTCTCCCTTCCAATCATGGTTTTCTAAGATACTGACTGAGGGGAAGCATCCACTATCGTAGAGGAGTGGAAGAGACTTCTTAGAGAATGCGAATCTCCCATCTCGCGGATTCCATCTCGCTAGTTGCTCACCGTCTCTGGAAATACTCAGTATTGGCAATCTACCAGAAACTGTACTTCCCTCTAGCCATGAGTCTGTGCCGTGTATAAATCTGGATCTAGATTTCATTACCTCAATCCTATGTTGCTTCTCCGATTTATCTGCCAGATCCATCCCCTCAATGGAATTCAAAACAGATTTCTTTAACTCGTTTAGTGATTCCTTAGATCCCGCTGTTCCTCTTCTCGTATTATTGCATACGATTCCCTCGATGGCGATATCCATTCCAGAATGATTGATTATCTCGCTGTAACCTACCCTCTCGCAAACTTCTGAAATCATTGATCTTACCATTTCTAGTTCGTCTGCATCCCAGTCACCAGTAACTGGTATGTCATAGTGTGCAGCGGGCCACAAATCCTCTAGTTCTCTTGGAACTAGCCCAAGAGGAGAAGTAACCATGATTTGATGCGCCCTATTGCTGGGGATATTTCTAAGGAAGCGATGATGGCTTTGGGAAAGTCTGTACGGCTTAGTTGCCGAACATGGAAGTAAAATCAGTAGCTTTTCTTGGTGACTAGGGGGAGTATGTAGACTTGAGACTCTCTTTCTCCAATCATTAACCAAGGGATCTTGTCTACTGACTGGAGAGTTGTACCTCAGCTTTCTTCCACTGGTGTCCACTGCAGTCAGAGTAGATCCTCCTTTGTCGATCCTGGTTAGCTTATCGTGTCTTCTTAGCCTTTCAACAGATCTTGGGCTTGAAAGACTAGCCTTCTCAGCCAACTCCCTTACTGTTCCCGATCTAATTGCTGATCTAAGTGATGCAATTGAATACCTCCAATGATCTATTTGTGCATCCATATTCACGTGCTCTCCAAGGGAGATTTCTGCATATCGTGGTCCATCAGAGGTAAGGAGGAGACCATTCGCGTTAGCTATTCTTGATCTTGAGAGATCGAACAGATCCACTCCTAACCAAGATAAAAGTGCACAATTATCAGGCCCTGAGATCCCAGGAGTCCAAATCAGCGAGGAGGGGAATCTCCTCCTGACTACATTCAAGGCTTCTACTAATTTCCCACTTGAGTTAGATAATTGAGGAGCATCTGTTATCGCTATAACAGAAGGCTGGAGTTCTGCCCCTAGCAGAGAAATATCATGATGAAGAGACTGCCACGATAGTGGTAGAAATTGATTTCCAGAACCAAATTCTCCGGAATTCGATGTCGAGAGGCTCGAAGGCAGAACTAGGCCTTCGGATGCTTCCCAATTATCTTCTCCATCGAAAGGGAAGCATAAGTCTCCACGGGTGCTTAGTTTGAGTCTTGCGGGGAGTTTAGTTGACTCCCTACGAAAAATGAATGGGGCTGTTTCCAGATTAATCTCTGGGTCCAATTCAGATAGAACCAAACCTGGCGCCCAAGAGACAGGATTTCTCCTATCCCCTAGTGAAAAAAGTCTAGAGAAGCGGTTCCTTGAGGTGACTTCTCTAGATAATGGCCTGTCACTCATGCGCCTGCGAGTGGAACATTTCGCTTGAAGGATTCTAAGGCAGGACTGTTTCCGACAATCATGGGCGCGGCGAGACTGGGTTCGATTGTAGCTGTACTCATGCTGACAGTTTCAGGCCTAGTAGGGGCCAATGCCGATGATGAGTCAGAGGTATTTTTCCAAGGTAATTCTGATGTGGATGGACCTTTCTGGATAGAGTTTTCATGTGAGCTAGATACATGTCAGGATATGGAGCTAGTTGTGTGGACAGATGGCTCTCAATATCGTATTATGGATACTCATCTTGTAGAATGGAGTGGCTTAGTCAACGGGTCGGTATCTTGGGAGCTTCTTGCAAACCCCTCCCTAGTTATGGAAAACTTTGCTATCAGGTCCATCATTGGTAAACAATCGGATATCATTGAGAATTCGGATCTCCCTGATTTGGTCCCACCTCCGGGACAACAAGGCGAATGGGCGTCCATGTCCGCTTCATCTAATTGCCAACTAAACAGGTGCAGTCGAAGTGAGATTCTATCAGAAGGTGCTTCTTTCGTTGGAGTTCTCGATACTTCTGCAGATGATGACGCGATATTGGTTGAAGGAGACAATGGCGATGTTGTCAAGATATCTAACATAGAAAGTCCCGATAGTATCAGTATTGAATATTGGAGTAGATCTGATTCTAAAACTCTGATAGGCTCAATTTCATCGAGTGAATCAAGTTCAGTGTATCTAGACTACCCAGAAGATGCAGAGCTATGGGTCCGTATTGTACATTCAGACGAGAGTGACTTTTCCCCTTACAGATTCAACTTGGTTAGGTTCGATGATGAGAATGAAGGACCAGCAGGCGAGGAGCTTGGTAATCCGTGGATATATGATTATCAATTGAGTAGTAATTCAACTAGCTATGATTTTTACAGGGGGCATATATCTTCTAATGACCAGGTTGGGGATTCACTCCTGATTTCTACAGGAGCAAAAATTAGCCTTCCAATAGTATGTCATTTCACGGGAGTAGTAGCCTTGGAAATACTTCTACATGGGATAGACGGCGAGAAAGAGAAGATTGTGGAGGATTCAAATCAATGCCCTCAGAATATTGAGACTAGTCCTTCCAGCACCGGTATAGAGTTCAGGGTAAAGTCTGAACAAGTTATTGAATGGGAGATTGAGGTGACCTCCCCTATATCTGGAGATGGAGTTCTTCTTGGAGACGCTCCCGATTTATTATGGCTCGAGGCAGGTCCTTCGGAGTTCTGGAGCTTAATTTCACCCAGCAACACTCCTTACTCCGGTAGTTTAGGGATTGAAGATAGGATAGACATTCATCCTTTCGAGATAACTGATTCAAATGGATCTAGGGTGATGATTAGGTCCGATATCGAGTCTCCAGTGACATATCAGATTCAAACCCTAAGTCAGGATAGCTGGCAGATTCTGAATTACACTAATGGCACAGTAATCAGTGTCCCGCCAGGAATTCATGCCATTAGAGTGGAGGGCCTCTCCCCCATAGTTGGAGATGTGGAATATGAATTCTACATGGTCTACCTGGGTGAGGATATTCCGGATGAAGGAGAATATCGTGACCTGTCCCACCTATTCACTAATTTCTATGTACTAATAGGTGGCCTGATGTTACTTCCACTTGCAGTTGTCTTGTGGTGGAATAGATCCTTGTTTTTGGAGAAAAAAAATACTAGGACTGGTTTTGAGATTCATGGAATAAAGAAGCTAGAGCTACTTAGAGAGAGGCTGTCCCTTGATGGTGAAAACTTGGAGGAAGATACTGAAGGTATTGTGAAGGCACTGAGTATGTTGGGAGACAGTTCTTGGGATGATGCTCTGTATGAGTTAGGAAAACCGTCACTGAGACATATGACCGAACAAATTGAGATTTGTAGCTGGGTTATTCCAGAGAGTAGCTTTCTGATTCTGGGCATCAGAACCTTTCAAGAAAAGTGGGAATTAACAGCTCTTAGCGTTAGCTCTCCAGAGGGATCAACTGCCTCCATTACGAAAGTTAGTCCGGATCATATGTTTGAAGATAATGAGATTTTCTTGGACGCATTGAATCCAGAGACCAAGAGATTCCTAAGTTTGGAAATTAGTGGAAGTCCGTCTTTGTTAGAATTGGAAGTTTCGGGTCTGGTTGACGGGGAGCCATTGGCCGCCGTTCCTAGAGAAGCTCTTTCCTTTGACGGAGAATAGGTCAATTTCTTCTCTTTTTTGCTTCGTCCCTGATTCTTTCCTCTATGCCGTCATGATCTGAGCCAAGAATATCTGACAATGAGGAAATTCTCTTTTTTTCATTTCTGGAGAGTTTTCTTGGCATATCTAGTTTCAGAACAATCATTACTGAGCCTCTTCTTTTACTCCCTTGTAAAGGCAAACCCCTACCTCTAATTTCAATTGTATCTCCTGGTTGAGAGCCTGCATCTATCTTTACCACGAGATTCTCTCCATCGATATGGGGAATTTCTATTTTAGTTCCAAGGGCTAAATCTGAAAATCCAACTGGAAGTCCCATCAACAGATCCGCAGAGTCTCTCTCGAACCATGGATGACGTTGGATTTCTATCTCAATATAGAGGTCTCCTGGGATTCCTTCATCGCTCGCAGGAGCCCCTCCATACTCCCTCATCCTGAGTCTGACACCTGAAGAGACACCAGGTGGGATGGTGAATTTAACCCTCTTGGTTTGGTTAGAACGGCCTTGTCCATTGCAGGATTTACATGGATCTGAGATAAGTTTTCCACTACCGTTGCAAGATGGGCAGTCTGAAACCGATCTTTGTGTAAAGGGACCGAGTCTTTCTAACCTCTCAATTCTCCCCCTGCCTTCGCAATTTGGACATACCCTCACTCCGGAAGGATCCATTGAACCTGTTCCCTGACAATCGTTGCATTTTCTTAGAACTTCGATTTCTATCTCATCCTCTGAGCCATCCATTGCGACTTGGAATGGTACTGAGTGACGGTACATTAGATCATCACCCTTGGCCCTCCTCCTTCCTCTGGATGAACCGAAGAACTGGTTGAAAATACCATCAAAGCCACCACCGAATAAATCATCAAGACTAATGTTGACTCCTTGGAAACCGCCTGGTCCGAATGGGGATGAACCTGGTCCGCTGTGGCCAAAGGTGTCATACTTCCTTCTTTCTTCTTTATTGGAAAGTATTGCGAATGCCTCTTGGACTTCTTTGAATTTTTTTTCTGCTCCCGAGTCATCTGGATTCTTATCTGGATGATACTTCCTCGCGAGTGACCTGAACGCCTTTGTGATGTCACCCTCGGAAGCATTTCTGCTTATCCCAAGGACATCGTAGTAGTCCCTCTTCTCCGTCATGATGTCAAAGGCTAAAGTGGGGGTGATTTGAATCGTTCCCTATGATAACAAGTAATTTCCACATGAGATACAATACTGAGAGACACTGTCATTCATCGCCCCGCAATGATTGCACTTGCTGACTTTCCTAGTGTTTGAAGAAGACGGAGTATCGTCCCATGGACTTCCTGAAAGTTTGTTTTTGGAAGCTCTCTTCTTAGTTTTCTGAAGATCTTTTATTCTCTTCTTCTCTTCCTTTCTCTTCATCTTCAGAAGTCTCCTCCTGGCGGATCTGTCTAGGGAGGAGTTGATGATATTAGATATTGAAATACGCTTTTTTTGTTCGTCTTTTGGAACTATATTTTCCTCATCAATAATTGTCTGAAGTCCGGAAACACGTACTTCCGCCTCGTACTCATCGTCCACCTCGGATTCATCCATCTCAGTATTTAGGCTTCCCACCTTTCCAGTCATTCTCTTGGTAACCTTTGTACTGATTCTCCTGTTTGATGAGTTTGCCTTAATTTCCAGCTTCTGCAAAGCGCGGTCTGATTTCTCTTCCCAAAGTCCTCGATCCTCACTTTTGTAAGTCTTTGACAATCTCCTAATCGCCCGAGATCTATGAAACTCATGATCTTCAACCCTGAGATACCTGTAAAGCATCAGTGCGCCCAATGAAAGAGCAAGCGCGTGAATGGAAATCTCCAATAAGTAATCTTGAGAGATTACCTCCTCAAGTGCGGGCAATCCAAATCTAATCGCTACGATGCATAATGTTGGTGCGAATAACAAACCCAGTGAGATGGCAGGGGAACGTTCCGACATATATGGTCCCTAGAAATTTCTCATTTGAATCATTCGCGTATATGAGTAAGGATGAACAAAACTTTCAGCCTCGTTGTACTCGAAGAGTCATGATTAGGGAGATTGAGATTTCAACTACCCTGCAACCGTATGAGGATTTAGACAAGGTTATTGAATCTGTAAAATCATTATTCCCTGACTGGTCGCCTGAAATTACTAACAGAGAAAGTGATTTTCCTTCGAAAAGTAATCCAGAGATAATTTATGGTACTTCATCGTCAATGGATTATTTTCTGGAGGCCATTAGGAACCAATCTATCCTCGATACCGCGTTAGATGCGATGACCATGGAGGAGGATGATCAAATTTGTGATTTCACTATATCCAGATTGGCTTCATTGGCCGGCAAGGTATCGTTCACTCTTGGTGAAAGAGTAATCGGAGGGAGTATTGACATCTCAATTACTGGAGTTGGCCTAATTGAATGGTTAGAGTCGGCCACTTGGCATGAGGGCAGAAGAGAGATTCCACGTGGCGTAGGAGATGAATTATCAATGTACAAAGATGGAAGCCCAAGAGAGTGGTTCGACTAAGGTGGGCTCGAATTGGGAATTCCTTCCCTGTGCCAGTCCTCAATAGTAGGAAGATCGGCAGGTAGCCATTTTACATCTAAGAGCTCTTCTTGTGACAACCATCGTGATTCATCGTGCTCCAAGAGGACTATGTCTTGGCTATCGACAATGCCACAGTCAAAAATATGGAGATTGACATCCCTATCTTGGTATCTATGATTGATTTCGCAAACCTTTGATCCAGGATAGACTGAAACAGCTAACTCTTCCTCTATCTCCCTAGATAATGCATCTATCAGCGACTCATTCCCTTCCACCTTTCCTCCTGGGAACTCCCACCAACCAGCCCATGCGTCCCCTTCTGGCCTCATACATGCCAATATACTTCCATTCAGATCTCTGATCATGGCGCCAACTACTGTCAATTTTGGCCTTGTAACCATTAGTCTAATTGCCCTTGAGACAACCTCTGCCTGCCTATTAAGGGAAATCACCGACATGATTGGCAGGTGGATGAAGAGTATAGGAATAGTAGAATGAGAGAGTCCTGATAGAGTCTTGAAATATGTCTCATTACATACGTAGCTTCCAGCACTATGGCTCCACTGAACATCTTTATCGTGTTCAAATTCCTCATCGAAATTATGTATGCTTACCGTAGTCTCGATTCTTTCAGAAGCGTTTTCGAGAATCTTGGACTTCTTGACCATCCTGCCAGAATTATCCGGTAATTCCATTGAAATCATATTAGTCGCAAATCTCTCAAGTAGTATCTTCTCAGAATTTCTGGATAGTCCCAAATGGATTACAGCATCGAACTCCCCTGCCTTGAGAATATCCAGTGAAGATTCAGTTCCTTCTTCATCCACTGATAAGACACGGGAGATAATTTCAATATCTAGTAGACCCATGTTTGAAATTATTTTTACAACCTCTGAGGACTCATTGATATCTAGACCTGCGAATGGTTCGAAGCCCGTAAGTAGTATCCTCTTTTCCCCCATGGTGTAAGCGAGCGGGCCTCAACGGTTGTCTTTTTGGGTCTATCAGCAGTCACATTCATTCATATCGGCATCTTCCAACGTACGATGGAACACGAATACGTGGTGATTCTGCCTGCTGAGGAGGAAGAGGAGGAGGTCACTGCAATTGGCGTAATTGGCGTCATATGGAAGGAATTGAGCGGAGGAGTTGGTCCTTGGGGCGCATTAAGACCATTAGTTGCAGTTTTACTATCTCTCGTTCCTTTTCTATTCCTTGGACAGCACTTCAATCGTCAGCATAGAAAATCAGTTGGTTGGTTCGTAATACAATTTCCATTAATTTTGTCTATTTTCCTCTGGCCCGTTCTATTCGTTTGGTCCATATTTGACGCATGGTGGGTATCTAGTGGAATTGTCGCCGGAACCAGATAGTCAGAAATTATCAGGGAGTTGTAGTGGGCTGAAAAGATGTCCTGGGCTAGTTGATTTTGCCAGTTGTGTCCTGATAATATGCTCCCAATCTCTGAGGACAGCTAGTGCCGAAATGAAGGGCAATTCAGTCTCATTCAGTATGGTTCGAATAATTGTGTCGAGAATGTCCATTCTATCCTGATCCACGGATTCCAGTATCCTCTCCAATGGGAATGAGTCCATGACTGGATCTTCATCGGAGGACTCTACTGGTCGAGGAGAGAGTAAGTCTTCGGGAAGCTCCTCATTACTATTCAATGCCTTTTCTTCGAGTTTTTTAACTATAATACGGATGTATTTTGAAATTACCAATGATACTTCTATCACGGGTTGGCCGTATTGATTGATGAAGTTCACCATGTTCTCTTGAAGGAACAGAAGCTTTTCCTCTGTGGGGGAGGATATGCTCGGTATTTGTCCGTCTTGTTCGTCCATAACTATTCCCAGGATTATTTTTTGAGAGTACTAGGTTGACCTGTCATCGTACCTTATCGGCGAACCACTGTTCCCCCTTATCCCATCTAGTAAATCGTCCTCAATCTCAAAATGATCGTTTAACCAATCTCCATCGGTATCCCAATTGGTGGGATCTGTACCGTCTGCAATCTGATCGCCGTCGATATCAAGTATCCACCAACCATACACGTACTCTCCGAGGAAAATATTTGGAAGATGATACTGGTCTCCTGCAATCCTGTTGAATGTATCCGTCCACTCGCCATTGAGCGAAGTTAAATCATTGCTACTGTCAACATTCTCATAATCCAAATCGTAGTCATTGATTACCAACGCATAGAGCCTATCATTATCATTTATTTTATTCATCCTGAAATAATTAGTAGATATGGACGAGCTACCAGAGCAGGTCCCTAAGAGGCTCTCCCTTAATTGCCACCACTCAGATACTGGCTCTCCGGAACAGTCAACAAGATTTGAGGCTCTGACCAAAGAAGGAGAGGACATCGAAGCATTGACTACTCCGTAGTATTCTTGGAAGTTGTTGTAGGGCTGGTAAATGCAACTCCCCCCAGAACAGTCCCAAGCACCATCATTATCCGCATCTTGGCCAGCATCAGAGGGATCTGTTGGATCATGAGTGAACCATGCCCATTCTAGTACTGGCCTAGTTATCAATCCATTAGAAACCTGTACTGGTTTCCAAACCACAGAAGTAACTTGATGCCAAACAACTGAAATTTGAAGTCTGGAAGACCAGTTATCATTTGTCTCGTTCCAACCTCTGTAATACTCGTAAAAGTCCGGCATCATGTCTCCATCGGTATCGTTGTCCAGTGGGTTAGTCCCGTACTTGAACACCTCTCTTCCATCAGATAGATTGGAGTCCTTGACATAGGACGTGACAACACCATTGGTGAAAACAGGCTTCATCACGCTGGAATCGTCATCGCTATCATCGTCTAATGGGTGGGTACCGTTGTTGTACTCCATCAAATTGGAGAACAATAGGGACTGGACTCCTTGGGGGATCTGTCCTTCCAGTTCATACTCTGAGAACTGTCTTGACTCCCATGTTCCCTGAGGCGCTGGAATGTCAGTGATTTCCCTATCGAACCATCCATCAGCGTCGGGATCATAGTTTATATCCAATGGATTTATTGGATTTAGCGACCATCTGAAATCATTTACAGGGAGGAATTCGCCATATACCGAATAGCAAAATTCCCAGCCATCAGGCATCCCATCCAAATCTGAATCATCATCCGTAGGATCGCTCACTCCGGCTAGGCTGATATTGAAATTATCCGGCTGTAAAGAATTGATTAGCCCCATTCTATCTGAAGATTCCAGACTCTTGCTTCTGAACATATCATACAGCTGTCCAAAGGCAGCATCGTATGACATCCCCTCCTCCCCAATAAATGCATTAATCGCATCAGCGCCATATGAAACTAGGCCAGTCTCATTTGGAATTGTATCCACAGCTGTCCTTTTTCCATAAATCCTAGACTCAAATTCTGCTAAGTTATCAAATGACTCTGAGTCCGAAATCTGACCATTTCCATCGCAGTCGTAGGAGTCGCCGTCCGAGTCCCTAGAAACATCAGATCCTGTTAAGGGATTCATTTCCCATATGTTTTGCTCTAGGTTCCACTGTGTGAACCAATACTCATACCCATCACTCATCCCATCTCTATCAGTATCCACGTCATTTGGATCTGATATTCCCAAAAGGGCAGATAGGAGTGGTTTTGCAGGGCTCCCTGACAGCCAATCTTGGTATTGCTCCATGGCTAATTGAGCCTTTCCTTCCTTTCCGAAAAGAATTCTGAAGACTCTGTTATTGGCCTCAGAAGGATCTATCGAGTCGGCTTCTTCCCACATCCTGGGAGCATCTGGAGGAGAGAGGCCCCCATTGGCAGGATTATTGTTTGTGAGATTGAGTTCAACTTGATCGGTGATTCCGTCCAAATCAGAATCGTAATATCCGTCACCAGCCACCAGGGGATTTAATGTCCATACAGAATCGGTTGAGTTCCATCTTGTGAAAATTAATTCAATTCCATCTAACAGGCCATCTCCATCCGTATCAGGATTATTTGGATCGGCAGTTAGTCCGGTTAGGTTTTTCTGATCATCGGACAGGAAGTGTCCGAAAGAGTACGTTGACTCTGCAGAAAGCCATGGAGTAGGAAGTAGCTCCCCTCCTACGCTCAGTAAGTAGAATTGTGGCGATGTGACAAGAGAGTCTGTCTCACTGAGATTTCCATCTATTGAATTGTATTCTTCCCAGTTATTCATTCCATCTCCATCGGGATCGCCATCTTGATCCCTTTCATCTACTGGATTTAGAGTCCATTTCTCATCAAACAAACTCCATCGTGAATGATAGTATTCCCAACCATCTGGCATTCCATCTCTGTCTGAGTCAGAAGAAAGTGGATTCCCAGAGCCAACATCTTCTACAGTAGTTCCATTGACTAAGCTGAGGTATGCCAAACTAGTGTACTCGCCAAAGGAGCCTGGGGCGAGTCCCTGCCATGAAGAGTGTGATAGGTTTGTAACGAATCCGCTGGGGAATTCCATTCCCGACTCTGTGGCATCAGCGTATATTATCTGATCTTTCAGATGGTATTCGAGCCAATTTACCAGTTGCTCATCCATTGATAGTACTCCGTCCATATTGATGTCATAACCATCACCGTCGGGGTTGTTGAGTGCGTCTGAACCATTCAGTGGATTGATACCCTTGTTGTCCTTATTCCAAGAGCAAGTATATCTCGCCTCCCAGCCATCGGGAAGAGTATCCCCATCAGAGTCTACATTGTTCGGATCAGTGGGCACCCATGATAATGCCGACTCATTTGACTCCCCGTGAGAAGGCAGTCCTTCCCTGATGACATCATCAATTATCTCCCCCCACTTGTATTCGCATAGATTTGACAGGCCATCTCCATCTGCATCTTCTTCTGCATCGTTTGGATCTCTTGGGTCTAGTGTCCAGAGATTGCCTCCAGTGTAGATATCTCCAATCCATCTCCTATTCTCGATCTCCCAGCCATCGGGCATTCCGTCTCCGTCTGTATCTGGATTGGTGGGGTCTGTTGGACCGTCTGTACCTCCTCCTGCACCTGAGCCGAGCCATCCTTCGAGATGGACGGTCTCCGATTGTGATGATGAGTCGTCACAAACATAGTCATCATTCAGATAATGACATGAAAATGATGTTGAATCCAAAAACCAACCCCAGTACTCTTCGCCATCGGTAAGGCCATCTCCATCAGAGTCAATATTTCTTGGATCAGTGCCATTTGTGCCGAATTGTGAAGAGTTTACGTATCTGAACTCCTCCAAATTACTCCACTCACGGATAAATATGGTCCCATCGATTAAGGGGAAGCTGACTCCATCAGCATCAGCATCCCTCTCCCTGTCAAAGGGGTCTGTTGGATCTAAACCGTGAACATATTCCCAGCCATCGGGCATTCCATCAAAATCTGAGTCGTCGGATAATGGATCTATTGGCATGATATTCATGAATCTCCCAGGCGAGGAACCTGAGAAAATCCAATTTTCATCTTCGTTTTCCATTGAAATTAGATTGGTGACTAGTCCTGGCATTCTGGTTTGATTGATGTAGGGCCCCAAGACCCCCGTGTGCCCCCCTTCGAGACACCATGTCCCGTCCCTGGAGCCTAGAACAACCATTCCCTCGATTGCCATTACTGATCTGATATCATTCGCACCTTCAGTCCAACGTTCTGAATTGAACATTCTATCGTTACTTATCGAGGATCTTGGCATCTGCATGAATATGGATAGGTCAATGAGGTGTAGCCCCCCTGCTGTCCCCATCCACACTCCTGTGACTTCTTCCAGATCACCATTATCTAGAATTGGCCCCGCAGGCTCTAAAACGTTGACTACCGCGGATTTGGATTCGTTTAGCAGATCGGCCATTCTTACGAATGTCTCTGCATTTTCGATGTCGAAGACCCACCATGGTTCGCCCGCAGATGTGACTCCGTCTGTAGTGTTCCATGCGATCAGTCCTGAATTAGTGGCTACCATCAGCAGAGGGCCTCTGCCCTGTATTGGAACTTGAATAGCATCATTGGCAGATACCTCCGACTCGGATAGAGCCTCAGTCAATGGGGAGCTGAGGATTTCTTGTCCGACACTTACGGATCTTCCTCCGCTCCAACAATCCCCTCCAGATCCTTCATCGGATACACTGACGGTCCATGCCTTCTGATGCCCGAAAACCATTAGATCTAGATTATCACTACCTGTATCAAGTTCCATCATTGATACCACGTGACCTATTTCAGATTCAGAAAGGGATGACATTATTGGAAGTCCGTTTTCCATTGAAATGCAGTGAACCCCGAGATTAGTTCCGATGACTAAGAAGTCTGAGTTCCCACCTGGGGACCACCTGACCATCGAGGTCATCTCTACACCGGGTCGGAGATTGTGAAGAGAGGATATCTCCCCGAATGGATCTAGTGTGGTTACTCCATATTTGGAGCCGACAATTATTCTCTGTTGCTCACTATCTTTGATCATGGTGTGTACTGCCGCATCAACTAATTGGGTCTGCGTAGATTGATCGAAAGTGAGTACAGTTCCATCATGACTGGTTCCTGCAGTACCTCTGATTCCTGGTTTTACCCAAGATCCTTCGTCATAGTAAACCATGTATTCTTCGTAATTACTGAACGCTTCTCCCCATGCGGCGGTAGCGGTGGACGTATCAGGAATCACGTAACCGTCCCTATCTGCATCCCAACCATCGTTATCAGAATCCAGTATCGCATCACTGGCGTTCCTAGGGTCAAGTCCGTAGTGTGCTTCCCATCCATCTGGAATTCCATCACCAGGAATGACAAGGCCAGTTGCCAATAGATCGGACCATGAGTAGTAATCAGAATCTGAGCGTGTAGGATCGGTGCCTAGCCACCCATCGTCCCCTGTCGGCCTTACTATTGATTCCTGACAGGCATTTTCACTCATTCCCGGAATTGTCCCCGAGCACCAAAGACCGTCTCTCTCTGTGATCCAGTTTTCTGGGGTTCCGAAAGAGTATTCTTCTGAGTTTGAGTATCTCTCGGTAACATCGATGTGACCGTCTCTATTGACATCAAAGCCGTCTCCACAGCCAAAACTAAAATCTTCACACCTGTCAATATCTTCTGTACTGTCAGATGGGTCTAGTGGATCGAACCAGAGGCAGGTCCATGCATTAGTCGCATTGAGGTAGCCCAGTCCTCCTTCGGTGCACATGTGTATCTCGTATCCATCTGGGAGTCCGTCTCCATCTGTATCTGACGAGGTGGGGTCTAGATACTCCCTATTTCCTGATTCTGTCAATTCGGGAGGCTTTCCTGTTAAGGAAAGTCTGTCAGTGAAGCATTTGTCGAGAGTATACGGCCAACAGTACTCTAACAGGGCTACAGCTCCATCCCTATCATGATCAGACATATTGTCAGTACCGTTGTTCATGTCCAAACCAAGTACCTCGAAGCTCCCTTCGGGAGTATCGATAACTATGTCCTCTCCATATATTGCCTCATATTGGTCGGGGATTCTATCTTCGTCTGCATCAGTAGCTGGAGGAGCCCCTCCTTGCGCATCAGTAGGATTCGTGGAGTCGACCGGGGACTGGGGCCTAGTTTGAGAAACGAAAGCGAGGCTACTGAGCAAAAGGAGTACAATAAAGGCCGCTGTCTGCTTCCTCCTCATGTTAAAGCCCCAACTAGGTAGCCTCCAACGTCCTCGGTTGACTTATGATGGTGATGGAGCGTCGTTCGGACATTGATTCAAAATATGTGGTTCCGGAAGGGTCGATTAATCAATAAATGAGCTTGGATAATAATTATCATAGGATTTGTTCAAAGGTCGTCGTTCTCCCCGTAAGCTCGGAGCCATTGGGATGAAGATTACTCACCTCGGAAGTGGGAGCAGGGGGAATTCTGTTCTCTTGTCTACAGGAGAATCTAATGTTCTGGTAGATTGTGGTTTTTCACTAAAGAAGACTGAGTCTAGATTGGACAGATTATCAGTAAGTCCAACAGATATAGACGCCATAATTGTGACTCACCATCACTCTGATCATTCTAAGTCTGCCAAGAGAGCTGCAAAAAAATGGGGAGCACGGCTAATCAGTAATGCAGAGACTGCAAAAAGGATGCAATGGGAAGACTTGGATGATCTCTTGGTATTCTCCGAGCTGGAAAGAATTGATGCTGGTGTTGACATTAGTTTGCTGACTATTCCCGTACCTCATGATGATGCTGATAATGTAGCAGTGATAGCTTGTGATGACAAAGGCGGAAGGGCGGCCATAGTTACTGATCTGGGTGAAGTGACCGCTGAGTTGTCTTCTCATCTCAGGAAATGCGACCATATTTCCATTGAGTCCAACTACGACCACGACCGTCTGATGAGGGGTAACTATCCGGACTCCTTGAAGAGGAGGATATCGGGCAGGGGAGGGCACCTTTCCAATTCACAGACCGCTTCAGCACTTAGCGAGATTGTCCATCCAGAGCTGAGTAGTATCGTACTGTGTCATCTTTCTGAGAGTAACAATCTTCCACATATCGCAGAGAGCGAGGTTCTGATGGAGATTTGTGATAATTTCAAGGGAAGCTTGTCAATATCTAAACAAGACGGCCCAGAGTTTAGTAACTGGATAGGCCAAATTGATTCGGAGAAGATATCGGCCTGAATTAGTGACCCATGACTACCCTGTGGACAGAATTCTGAACATCCCTCATCCTGTCGACCGCCCCAAGCTCTCTGAATACTACTAGGGATCTCTGTAGATAGTCCATCCTCTGTGATCTGTTACTCTCAACTTCCCCTAGTCTAGAGAGAATCTCTCCTTGCATCATCCTGAAGTCGTTAGCCTCTGCGATCGATAAAGCGTCCAGATAGTGCTGTGCGGCTTCATCTGATCTCCCTGCATCACTCAGGACTTGTCCGAGTAGCATCTCTACTTCAACAGCGCTTCTCGGATCTGATTGATCCGACAGTATTTCTAAAGCACCGGAATAATGATGCATTGCCAAATCATTATCTTTTATCCTTGCATAGTATCTGCCTAGAACAGCCCTTGACCTGGCATGTAACTTTTCTTGGTTATTCTGCGCCGTTTCGTCGTGAGCTGTCATGGCATGGTCGCGTGCCCTATCCATCTCCCCCATCTCGAGAAAAGCCGAAGCCAGTCTGATTCTTGCCTCCGTTAGTTCGGATGAGCCTTCGGAATCCAATAGTTCCTCCACATTTCCATAGACCTCTAATGCTCTCTTGTTATCTCGTTGACGTCTGAAGATATACCCCATATTGTTGTATGACCTTGCTGCGCCCTGTGCATCTCTGAGTTTTATTTGCATCTCCAACGCTTTCTTGTGTAGGGAGAGTGCAGTATCCATTTCTCCCTTCTTTACCGCTAAATCTGCCCTGGATGAGTAAATCCTTGCCAGAGGAGTAGTTAGTTTGTGTTTAACGGCTATGGGCAGTGCCATATCGTATTGTTCCTCGGCCTCATCCCACTTCCCTTGGACAGAAAGTATATCCCCCGTGAGTTCATGAATTACAAATCGGGTCCTAGGTCCGAATAGCCTAGCCTCGAGGACCCTGAGAATACCGAGGAGTTCGATGTGTCCGGCCTTGACTAGCTTGTGACCTTCCTCTGATAATGCCGAAGCAAGGCCCTCAATATCGCCTGATTCATGAAGGTGGTGAATATGCTCTATACTTTCTGATGGATCGTCTTTCCTAGTCCTATACCATTCAACCGCATTGGCATGTAACGATTGCTTTAGTGAGTCTTCCATGGATCTAGTGAGGAACTCCCTGACTAAGTCGTGAACATCATAGTTTTCGCTATCTGCTTGTCTGGCCAGGCCTTTTTCGACTAGATCGTCCAGAAGATCTGTTTCCATGTCTATTGCAGATATTGCTTCGAGGGGCATAGGTTCTCTGAATACCGCTATAGCTCCCAACAATCTCTTTTCAGCACCGGAAAGTCTACTGAAAATTTCCTTCTCTACGAATGCCTCCAGAGTTTCGTGGAATGTGCCTCCTACACTCCCTCTATTTATGAGCTCAAGTACTAGTGGATGGCCTCTAGATAAGCTATGAATATGCAGGAATTGAGGCATCTCAATATCCTGCATTGTAGTCAGTATTTTCCTACTTGCTTCCTGATCGAGCCCATCGAGTGGCATTACCAGAGTCACTATCCTCCCCGAAGAGTCGGATTCTGGAACAACCATCCTGAATGATCGGGAGAACATTACCAGTCCTACATTTTCTAGCTCTGGTATTTTCAATGAAAGTGATCTAAGTACTGAAATTAGTGTCTCATCGCCAACCTTGTGGAGGTCATCTATTACAATTAGGGATGGTGAAGACTCTAGTCCATCGGAGATTAGGTTGACTGCCATTTGGGGCTGGGGGACTGGCGTAGATGCAAGATAGTCAGATAGATCATCGCTCCCCATTGCAGATAGCCATTCCGAAATAGCCTCTAAGAATGCCCTCGCTCCTTCCCAATCTTGACATCTGTGATAAAGAAGATTTCTTCTGTGTGTGAAGCTCTCAATTAGCTTGGCTGAAAGTGCGGTTTTACCTATGCCTGCTATTCCGGGAACAAGTATTGACCCTGACTGATGCTCCAAGAGATTCACCATATTTTCTAGTTCCATTTCTCTTCCATAAAATCTCCTAGTTCTTGGAAGATCACTCAGTGAGGTCACCAATTGCTTCTCAATATGTTTTGATAGATCTCTTTCAATCAAGTCAGCGGATAGAACTGAAAGATCTATGGTTCCTGAATCATCCAGATATCGAATAACATCAACGTGCCTAAGAGGCAATTCTGTACCCTCTAGTGCCTGTGATAGCTCCATATTTGATGATCTTCCATCCCTTCCGATCACGCGGACTACTTGCATCCCGACCTTGGACCAGATGTCATCGGCTAGTTTAGCTCCATCGTCGGTTAGGAAGTATGCCTTCCTTTTCCTCGAAACCCCAGTGACATGTGCTTGTTTCTCAATCAGATATCCCTGTTCCCTGAGGCCAGAAATAGCCCTCGGGACATTGGATCTGGCAATTGAAACTGCATTTGCAATACCCATCTGCGAAAGTGCAAAAGGAACTTCGACTTTATCGGCATGGTCCACATAGTCCCTGAGGTGAAGAAGAATCCTCTCTTGGACCCCGGGCTTGGGCACGGGTGTGACTGACATAATTATGTTAGCAACATCTTCTATTCAATAATGTTCGTGATGGAAGCTTAGGGGCTCTTCAAAGGAAATTCTACTTTTCTTCGACCCATTCTTCCTTTTCTGTATCCCAAAGCCAACCTGGATGGTCATCGTCCTTGACAAACCTGCTTTCCCCTCCATCTGGCCTCTCTTTCTTGTTGTAATTATTCTCAGGCTCGGAGTCGTCTTCGAATTCGATGAAGAAGTACGCGAAACCCGCTATTCCTAGAATTGCAATAATCACGATAATTACCAAGAATGATGTATTAGATGAGTCTGAGTCGCTCACAGTTATCTTTGAACCGTCATATTCGAGACCTCCGTACATGAACTGAGGAGTAGCAGAGCTTGATATTCGGGATCCGGGAATTCCCATAGTCCATGTTGAATCATCTGAAACAACGGTATTATTGACTGGAATGCCTCCAATTGTAGCTGTAACAGTTCTCCCTGGAAGGCCGATGCCGGAGAAGATAGCAGTTTCATCTTCGGAAATCCTTGTTTCTTGGGGCACATCGACCTCGAAGTCTATTGCTATGACTTCGATACTCATTGGAATTGAGTTTGCCTTTGAACCGAATTGGTCTGATGCGACAAATACTACGTCGTTAATTGACCAACCGGATATCTCGGGATCGAAGAAAGCCATCGATGTCGGATTATACCTAGCCACACCGTCTGCAGATACTGATATCACCACTGGATATTCGTCATCTGAGGATATTTCTTCGTCATCATAAACTGATAGAATGAGCTCTTGGTTGGGATCTGGGTCTGCGAAGAAATCTAGTAGATTGATTTCGAAAGTGGTACATCTGTCAGCTGATTGCGAGTTTTCTTCGCAGTACAATGTAACTGATTCTGCCCATCCTGACTGATCAAAAACGGGTTGTCTATTTCCCGCGTCTGGTGGGTTGTCTGCGATTATATTAACTGACTTCCATTCGCTGTAGTCGAATCCATCATATGACCTCATCCTAATCTGGTATTCGGAATTGTGTCTTAATGACCTTGAATCCCATATTGAGCTGAATGCACCATTTGAATCGAACTCAATGACTGATTCTGAGTGAACTTCGATCATTCCGTTTGCTGTATCGAGGACCTCGATATCTACCCTAGTTACCTCATTGTCATTGTCCCTGGCTACACCCTCGAAGACTGACTCTTCGGAAACGGGCATTCTGTCTGACTCCTTGGGTTCGGAGATACTGATGAAGGGCGCGCTGTTTGAATTGTCTATAGTGAGGGTAAGCTCCGCGGGAACGCATTCATCAATCACCCCATTACAGAAGTCCGAGTCTGAGGCCCATATCTTGAAAGTGTAGTCCGCAACTACTCTGGGCTGACCACTGAAGTCCCAAGTCCATGACCAGGATGTACCTCCAGAGACAGGAGTAACAACTTGGAAATTAGGACCCACGATTTGGAAATAAATCTCAGAAATATCCTTGCCACATTGCGAAGGGCAACCATAGTAATCATAGGCGGCGCCCTCGAATGTAACAGTGTCATCAGAGTGAGTAGAGAATGGACTTGGAGAGCTTACCGAGACTGTAGGGGCCTGAGAATTAAGCTTGATAGAGAGAGTGGATATCGGACTATAGTCGATTCCGTCGAATGCTCGAAACTGGAAAACATAGTCTCCTTCAGCCATTTGAGACATATCTAATTCATAGTACCATTCTTTGAAAGGATGGTTAGAACTAGTTACTTCCCCATATTGTGAGCCGGAGGAGTCAGTGGCTAGTTGTGCATCTGACCAATCACTTGTGAATGGGTCTCTAACCTCAATAGAATGGACGAATCCTTTCTGGTCCCACTGTGCCATTTCATCACTCGGGTAGAATGATGCGAGAATTCCATCGTGAGCGTTGCCAGTGATATTCACTACCTTTCTGAAAGAGTGGCCTTGGTCTTGTGTGATGGATACAGAGGGCGCCAAATTTAGCAAGTTCGCAGTTCCTTGATATGAAGAGTCATCCAATGTGAATTGTCCGCTATCCAATCCAAATCCGAACTTATAGGCGGTGTATCGGTATAGAGAGAGCTCCCTAGTACCTGCAGTGTAGTCACAATCAGTATCGTCCGCGTCCATTAGGAGATCTCCATCGTTGTCTATTCCATCTGAGCAGGAGTCCTCGAATTCGTCATCTGCGAATCCATCGGGGTTGTCGCCTCCTCCCAGTCCTCTGAAGTCTAGGTGGAAGTCTGAGGGGAGGGCAAACCATGGGGTATATCCATCGGAAAGGGTATCAATATCATACATATCGTTCCCGAGAGCGTCCTCGATGAGAATACTGGCACCCGGGACCCTCTCTCCGTTGACCAGAGCTTGGAACTTTACTAACTCGGCTCTTCTGACCTGTACTGCATAGGGAGTCGGTTGGGTCTGGATCGAGATAGATGATCTGTCTAGATTGGCTAGACCAGCAAATGTCATCACTGTGGAGTTATTATCCATGGAAAGCGCTAGTGGAAAATTTCTAGGAGTGAGATTCTCACAGTTAGAGCACTCTTGAACGTCTGTGGGTATAATCCCATTCTGGAAACCATTGGCTGGCCATGCCTCCTGATCCGGCCACGAGAGAATCACTGGAAACTGTCCTGTGGGCGGACTGGGAATAGATTCGGATTGTACGGTTACTGAGCTCTTCGTGATATTGTAGGTAGTACCCACGCCATTCCAAGTATTCTCAGAGAAGAAGGCTAGCGAACCATATTGCTGGTCTCCTGCATATCCGGAATCATAGTGTTTGATTACAGCTCCTGAACCAGCGGCATTCCATGTATTCCTCCTGATGTCCAGTAACGCTCCAATAGACCTAATTCCATCAGACTCCCCTCCAGAATTGATTTCGTTGTCATACATGGTCAGTCCAGATCTGTATGCCATCACTGCAGGACAGGTGAACTGCCCGTTGAAATGGAGATTACTAGAGCAATCTCCTTGGCCTGATGATGAAATTGTGTTGTTTGCGAGGAATGCTCTAGACGCGCTTGGAGCGGGAGCGTTACTCCCGTACTCTCCGGCGATAATGGCCTCCCTGTTAGTATCGAAGATTGTGTTATTTTCAGCAATTACGTCAAAAGACCCGTACATCCAGAGTCCGTTCCACCCACCGATTGGGCCGATGTCATTGTTTGTTATCTCCGCATAGCTGGAGAAGACTGCGATACCACTTCCACTTCCGGCTCCTGATAGGTCGTTATCTCTGATAAATGCATGAGCCCCCCCATACACGGTAATTGGAGTTCTGTCATTCGTAACAATCTCGTTTCCTGTGATTGTATTGTAATAGTCAATCTGTCCCACGCTCTTTAGGCTGTAAATATCAATACCGTTACAGTTAACGGAAATCTCCGAGTTGGTGACTGAGCCAGAAGAATACCTCAGTGAAATTCCATAATCCCCAACTCCAATCTCTGCATCATCAATCTCTATGAATGCGTCTTCAACCCAGACTGTGGGCTTGCCTCCTGCATTATTCCCACATCCATTATCAGAACCGATTAGATCTGGAGAAGACATGATTAGTGGAGTGATAGGGGTTCCAGAGCTGTATATCTGAACTGCAGGACCGTCCACTCCACTCTCATCATCATTGCCCACGGTATACTGGCCTCCGATGAACTCTGGTTGAGCGAGTCCCGTGGTTAGCACGCTACTGGAGTTGATATCGATAAACTCCATTTCCGTCAGTGTGGGACTGGCCCCATCTAGAACTAGAGCAGCATATTTGAATCCATTTTGGTTATCAACAAAGTGTGGAATTCCCCATGCACCATCTAGAGTAGTGTGTCTGATTCCAGATTGTGACAGGTCAATTGAGTCTCTGATAATGAGTCCTTCATAGCAGGAAGGGTCGGTGATCGTAATTTCGAATTGCCCCTGCGAAATACCATTACATTCGCCTTGGGCACTGGAATTCTCGGGTTCCTCCCAGCTAAATGTGATTTTCTGAGCGGAATTTGCATTTCCGCTGGCCCCACAAGAAGATACCCCTATGCACAGGCTACCCCTGGCATCCAAATGGGTACCGTTGGGAAAAACCACATTGGTATTGGGCTGGATGACCAATTTAGCCCCCGATGAGATTACTACGTCTCCTGTAAGAACATGATTTCCTTGCCAATACTCGGTTCCAGTGATTGTTCCGGAAGTGGTCTCATTTGAGGCCGCTACTGGAGACGCGGGACCTACTAGTGCAATGAAAACGCTGGTTAGCATCAACATTACTAGAATAGTCGAGCTCAATCTATCTCTGCGGGCCATAGCCATGGGGTATCGGGAGCGGATATAATGTTAGAGGAAACAAGATTGTTAGGTCATCAGAATCCATTATCATTCAATTGTATGTAACGTACATTACTGAACGTCGATATTCAGCTCAAACGAGAGTTGGTTTGCCCATTCAACTGAATTCAGAGACCCGTATCCTAATCTAGAGCTATGGTTCCCCGAAGAGGAGGGGTCTTGGTTTGCTGAGTTAGCCAGTGCCCTCTTTACCATACTCATCTCTTCTAGGTCTATTTTTCCGTCTTCCCCAGCTATGGCATCTCCATATTCCTCCAAAATAAGCGCCAGAGCCCCAGTTACAAAGACGGTAGAGTCGCTAGTGCCTGATGAATATGCGTAGGGTGGATCAAGTTCTGTGGAAGCTGTGGAAAATATGTTCACTCCCGGGGCTATAATCTCGGGCTTCTGATGAGGATACTCTCTTGGCTGTCCACTGTAAGGATCGATGTTAGAACCCGAAGCGCTATCTCCCCATATGACCCCTGAACTTCTATGCGCCCCTACGGCTATTACGCCCTGGATATTTGCCGGAACGGATACATCAGAAGATTCTGCACCCGTATTTCCGGCGGCGGCTATGACGAAAATTCCTTCCTCTAGTGCTTCTTGAACTGCTGTTACTGTCTCAGTTTCGATACCCATTCCTTGTCCTGGATCAGAACCAAGGCTGAGGCTGATTATATCGGCTTCTTGGGTGATCCTACACCACCTAATTGCCAACGATACTCTATCCTGTTGACCGGAAGAACCTTCCGGACCGAGTGCCAATGCAATGGAGATAGAAGCTCCGGGAGCGGCTCCGAGGAAGGTACCGTTGGAAGCTAAAATTCCTGTCATCATGGTGCCATGGAATTCTGATCCTACGTCCTTAACCTCCTGATTTTCCTCATCGAAGAAATCCCTGAAACCTACCAAATTTATTCCTGATAGATCTGGATGGCGTATATCCATTCCCGTATCTACGATACAAACTGATATCCCTTCTCCGGTCAGTCCCCCGTCCTGAAGCTCTCTTATCCCTGTGTCCTCATATGCCCACTCGGAATCTGGGAGGAGTGGTGTCAAGTAGGAGTCGACAAATGGCCATGCTAGTAGAAGCGCGACGGTTCCTAGGGAGAAGAATACTGCTCCCCAAGGCCATAAGGCCTCCTTTAGCGGATCCAAGGGCCAGCGAAGTCTTCTGGCCTCTTCATCGGACATCCCGTAGGCAGAACCGGGATATCCAGGTGCTCTGGGGTCCACGGTAGTCAGTAGCCTTGGGTCCTCCGGCTCAGGCATAAGCTCCAGTCTATCTAGGGCAGGCATTCTATTCGTTCCTGTGGAACTGTTACATAAATACCAGTGTGTTCAGAATGGAGCGTTTGGTCTTCTTGAGCGGGGCCTTGTCAGCATTGCCAGTGCGGCGATGATTAGAGCGCCAAGGATGTAGCCAATCCAACTAGAGTCGGACTCCACTGCAGGTGAAGAAACTACTAGGTTGACACTCCCTCCCTGATCTGGTTCGAATGGGACCACTTCGCCGTCTACCGAAGATTCATTGATATCCAAGTTAAGGTAGTAATTACCAGGATCGATCCCGTCTAGATCCAGCGTGATGTCGAAGTTCACTACTGAGTTGGCAGGAACATCACCTAGCTCGGTATCCATTATTACCTCACTTTGGCAAGTCAAGTCATTGCAGAGTATGACATTCAGCTCAACATCCTCCGCGTCGACAAGCCCGTCATTGGCAACAGTGACGACCCAAGAGTTGACCCTGTTGGAAACTGCGTTGTCCCCTCCCGCGAGGAGTTGCTGGGATGTGATTGAGATCACGGGATTGGACACGGCAACATTGATTTCTATCTCTGGGTAAGAGTTTCCTACTTTGTCGGTGACTGTAGCATATATCGTGTATTCGCCTGTTGCATTGTCTGGTGCAATCACATTGATACTGTGAGTAGTGGTAGTAAATGGAGGTAGAGTATGAGAAGTAGACCCGGTTCTCTCCCACCCATCGGGCAACTCTGAGTCGTCGAAATCAAACTCGTACCTGTCGTCTCCATTTCCATCGTTTCTGATTTGCAGGGGTATCTGTATTTCCTCACCCGGAGAGACTCCGTAGAGCGGATCTAATGAGACTACTGAGAAGTCATGGATTTGTGGTATCCTGACCTTTACGTTGATCTCTTCAGAGTACCCGCCTGATGTGAAGAAGCTTAGGATAATTGAATGTCCCTGCGTCAATGAATGTGCAACCGATTGGTTTGGAGGTGTAACTTTGACATGGATGTCAGAGGTACTGAGAGAATTATCCAATCCCAAGTCAAAGGACATCGAGGTGTTCCACACTCCTGATCCGTTATGGAACTCAACCTGCCATTCTGAACCATCAGTACCCGGTACAGTGGCCTGAGCAGAGAACGTATCCAGAGGCTCATGGCCAAGATAGTCAGCAGAGAGAGTGAACTCCACAGGATTGAATCCTATTGATTCGTTATCTTCAGTTACAAGTAGATCTGAAATTCCGCCAACATGGCTTACATCTCCTCCTACTGATCCTATCACATTCAACGAAAGATCTCGGAATGGTATCCTAGAATGGGAGACTGTTATGGCCGGGGTCTCCTGACTGGCTTCCACGCCTATTGCCTGACCTCCGGAATAAGTCATGTTCAATCCCCTCTGTAAGGTAGTGAATTCACTTGAGACATCAATAATCCCACTCGGGAGAAGTACTCTAATCGATCCCTCTTCATCAAGATTTGCGATCCAAGAAATACCAGCTCCTAGATTGATGTTTAGTTCGGGTTCATCTATGTCTGCCAGAGTCATTGACATGCCCTCATAATCGAACCATTGCGTCTCAATCAGTGCCCATCCACCTGTAGCTAGATCCATGTCTGAGTAACCCCCATCTATTACTTCGGCCTTGACCATAGACATGGCCACCAAGCCTAATTCTTCTGAGGAAGCCCTGATTATCCATTCGCCTGGTTCGACTGAGGCAGACCAGTTTCCATTCCAATCTCCGTCCACGATAGTCTTTACTGGAGAGATTGTATCTCTGACATAATCAGATGTTGGTATTAACTCCAGCAGCAATGTGTCTGAGACTGATGAGAATTGATCCGCGTCGATGTACGAAATTTGACCGCCTACCTGAACTAATTCAGCCATCATCATAGAGTCTATTTCTAAGGAGGAATTTCCTAGCTCGATATCCTGAGATATGTCGGAGAATCCTTCTGCTGATACCTCTAGACAATAGTCACTCCCTACAGTCTCGAATGATGACCAAGACCCAGAACTATCTGAGTTTTGAACAACTGTAGAATCGCTCGATGAATTTTCGTCACAAGTTCCTGGAAGGACGGTGAGAGTAGCATTATTGATCCCTTCTCCAATATTGTAAACGCCGTTATCGTTCAAGTCCCAGAAGACATTACCACTGACTTCTGCAAATCGGTCAGCTGTGAAATTCAACTGCCCGTTATCTCCAGAAGAAAGTACTACATCATTAGATTCGAGAATCCACATTATGCCGTCTTCCTCGTTTTCCATTGACATGATCCAGTTTCCAGGGAATAACTGTATTTCGGAAATCCCGGATGAGTTCGTTGGAGTTAAGTCGACTTCTCCGAGCCCCTCATCTGATGCTGCCACAATTCGCTTTCCTTCGAGTGGTGCCCCTAAAGTCTCAGTCAGGCTAATTGAAACCGATGCGGCCTCAATCGTCGAAAGGGAGAGATCTGTCGATGCGGTTTCAGGTGATGACACAATATGTGCCCTGAGTGTTTCCGTTGCCCCCTCGCTGTTAATGAGAGATTCTACACTCAAAATCCAATCACCCTGAATGATGTGATCGGCCCAGCTTCCGTTGGCGTCTGTTGTGTGCGTCTGTGTCCAGCCTGTTTCGGTGTTAATTAGTTTGAAGTCCTGATTCGAGAGGACTCCTCCGAACTGATTTGTAAGTGAGATACTAGCTCTCCACTCAGGTAAGAAAGCGGCAATCCTGTCCACTGATCCTCCTTGAAGGGGAATATCGAAAGGTACTACTTGCGAAGACAGCATAGTTCCGAATAGATCGCCTTCTGTGGCGTCGGAAATGGATACTATCACGCTGTAAGACCCCGGTTCGAGTGAGACTTGAGCTAGTCCCTCACTGATCCACTCAGATCCGTCATATGTTACATTCTTGCCCATGCCTGCCTGAGACGATGGTACAATCTCGAAATCATATGATACTGGTGTACCATTTGAGGAGTTTAGATCTCCTGAATCATCCATAAACATCTCAAGGGAAAGTGTCCCATTGGGAGGGGAGAGTATCATCTCTACAGAGAAGTTCTCAGAATCTATGGACTTGGTCACCGGAGAGTAGGCGATGTCCGAGTCAACTATCTCGAATGTCCATTCCCCATCAGGGAGAATCATCTGGAACTTTCCAAGATTATCCACTGATTTTCTCCATGTGACGTCATAGTTTTCGTTTTGAGCTGTCACCGTTAGTTGCTGCCAACCGATTAGATCGGAGGAGTAGAAGTTATTCGCTCTTGAGACACTGACTAGACCGAAAACATTCGTTCCAGGTGTGGCTACCATTACAATATCCTCCATTCCAGTCGAGACAGTGAACTTAGTACCGTTGACCAAGCCGGCTATCAGTCCCTCTACAGTAGCGTCAACTACTGCTCCTTCAGGGAGAGTTACTGTAAACTGGCCTGATTCATTTGTCATAGCAGTCGTAGAGAATCCTTCCCATACGAAGCTGATCACGGTATCTGCTCCAATGACCTTTCCATCATCTGGATTGAACGATGCTGAGGAGTTCTCTTCGTAGTAGACCGTTCCTGTAACTTCTACACTGGTTACGAATTCAAATTGCATACTCATGTCAGACGAAACTTCGAATTCTTCCCAGACCTGCTTGGAGTCGGACAGGGCATAGTCTACTATCCATTCGCCTGGTGTAAGCTCGATTTGGTATTCTCCGTCTTCTACAGAATAAATTGCGCTCACGGGCATAGAGTCTCCATCTGCCTTGGAAAGTGAAACGTTCAGATCGGGAACGTTCGAACCTTCATTGATCATCTCAAAATTGAGGTCGAACATCTCTGGAATAGGAGATGGGACCAATACGTTTGCATAAATCTCAGAATCGAATGGGAACTCTTCAATTATTTCGAAGAATCCGTCTTGGTCTACATCGATTGCTACTGAGTAATTTCCAGGAGGAAGGGGGCCGACTCCATAGTCTCCCATTTCATTCGGATACATCCTACATGGAGCGTGTCCCGAGTCTGCACAGTCGGCTGTTGCGTCCTCAAACTCTGACGAGTCATCTAGTAAAGCTGCATAGCCGTCAACTACTTCACCTGACGAATTGATTAGCTTCCCACTGATTAAACTGCCTTGGATGTCAACCTTCTGTACCTGATTAATCGCGGATGGGACGGTGAATGAGTCATCTAGCTCAACTCTGGTCCCATCATCGAGGATAGCGGTTACAGAGTAAATTCCAGGAATCATGTCTCTAAGATGGAACGTACCTGCTTGGACCATAGGTCCACTGAATATTCCATCTCCGGAGAATTTTCCGGTACCGTTTATTGTCCCGTAGTGATCTAACTCTTCGGAAGTATCGGTCTCAAAGATCCCTGATCCCACCAGTGAAGAGTGGCTAAGTCTCTGGGTAAATTCTGTGGACCCGTTAGAAGTGTACCTTCCAGTGGCGTTTACTGACCCATCTATCAAGAGGGCGCCTGAGGATAACTCGCAGAACGAGAGGTTTTCTGGCATAGTATCATTATCCCCACATTCTGAAATTTGTGAGTCTTCATCTGAGTTGAAGTTGATTGTACCGCTGAGAGAACCCCGTCCTTCGAATAGCCCCTCTCCGACAAGGGTGTGATTATGCTTAATCTCCTGCGTGTAGTTTCCAGTGAAATCTGTGATAGTTGAGATCGATGTTGTCTGAACCGTTCCTTGTCCTGTGAACTCTACTTCCCCGATTCCATTGAATGAAAGTTCCTCTCCGGAGACTTCACCATCAGAAGTAGAGGCGTAGTATGGGGAGATATCAATCTCGTCCCACTGTGGCACCAGTTCTACCATGGACCCTGTGATGGCCGTTCCATCGTACTCTTCGATAGATGCCCAGACTAATTGACCAGTAGCTTGGGCAGACTCGACAGATAGCGATATTTCGATTACTTCCTCGCCATTGGAATGGCCATCGAATGCTGAAATATTTACAATCTCCTCAGTTAGCCATGTGGACCCTGAGACATTACCCAGAATTCCTGTTACAGGATTTAGCTCCCTGGATTCTTCGTTCACTTCTGTGAGGATCTCGGTCATACTGTATGTACCTGTCATCATTGTTGACCTAGCCTGTTCTAGGTTGGGCTCTCCGAAGAATGCGGTAACCTTGATTTTTCCAGCGGGTACTGTAAACTCGAACATTCCGTTCTCGTCTGCGTCCGTAGTTCCGATTGGAATCCAATACGTCCTAGGGTCTCTGTCTGTAACCATTCCTGTTATCTCATCGGCGACTTCTTCTCCGCTGAAAGCATCTCTTTCGATGAGGAGCCTCGCATTTGGCACTGGCCCGATTCCTTCTAGTTCTACGGTTCCAGAAAGGGTGGCTCCGCTGTAGTACTTCAGAATCTTTACTTGTGTATTGGCGGACCCTATGGTAGGATCGTTACAATTATCATCAATCTTCTCCCCATCTTGATTCAATTCACAAGGAAGTTCGTACCAGTTCGCTAGGACCATGTGATTCATCATAGCCCCGGGCATAGGGATACCGGGCTCTAGGTAGGACCCTGGAGTACCGTACATGTAGAAGTGAGGGGCTGGTTGTGATGCGTCACCGGGGAGGCCCAGTGAAGAAGACCCATATCCGACGTATGTCCTAGCAACCATCGTATCGAAGAAAGCATCCTGATGGTTGTAATCTATGTCTACCATCTGTATCATTTCGCTAGCGTCGGCTGCGGCACCTGACTGCTGTCTGACTATATCGTTGAGATATTCCTGCTCATATTCATCGGCAGTCCTGAGAATTATCGGACCGTCTACACCCCTCTGAGTCTGATAAAGAGTGGAGATGTAGTCATCTAGATCTAACCCTGATAATCCAGTTGGCGCATGGAAGATCCCAGTGGTCTGTCCCCTATGGTAGTTGTAGTCGGCATAATACGAACCACCCAATGGGTAGAGTCTGTTATCTACTGCAAAATATCTGATGTCATTGTTCCTCTCAGTGGTGACACCGAGGCCGGCCTCGTAGTCTTGCACTTCATAGAATACCTCTGTTGTAATCTGGTGATATAGGTCCACCAATTCTTCCATGCTAAATGCCTGAACTAGGAAAGCCCTTGCCATCGCCAGTTTCGAATTCTGCCTATGGAGTCCCGTTGACACGTCATCAAAGTCCTCGATTAGATCGCTGGTGTATCTGTAGTTTCCAATCATGTAGTGAGTAGTTTCTTCATCGTACTCACTCGCCCTTCCTCTGGCCTCATCGAAAGATGATTTCGCTGTTGATTCGTTAGATTCTTCCAGATAAGGCTCCGTATCAAAGTATACAGCCCATGATTCATCGGAAGACGGGATTCCATTTTCATCTAGCTGGAACCCTCTGAGTAAATCTACCGAACCATCATTAGCGACCACTTGCATAGACCTCTGGATTACTAATTGGGAGTCTCCCACGCCGATGGACATGATAGTTTGGAACTCGTCCAATTGGGATTGTTCCATATTTTCGAGCAATACTGATTGATACTCGGATGTCATCTCTCCAGAGTTTGACCTCATATCTCCCTGGGTTAGAGTAGCGATGAACATTGCTAGAGTGTCCTCTTGGCCCTGTGATAGTAGCATTCCCCCGCTGTGGGGAATTCCCGACTGGAAGTTATCAGCGACGGTCGGGTGCTGTCCCTGTGTGAGAGCCTGGAAACCATAGTCCCACCATGAGACAAAGGCAGGCCTCTCACTGAAGCCGACTTCTGTATCCTGTTCAGAAAGCCATTGATATGCCGTATTCCAATCTGCTCCATTGAAACCTGGGCCGAAGGTCCCCATGTACCTTAGCATCCCTGAGTCGGGGTCATATTCTTCGTCCTGAAGTATTGAGAAATCTCCAATGGACCAACGTAGGAAGTCTGGGGCTATTTCGTAGATAGCCTGGTCGACGTCGGTAGCCGCCTCTTCTCCACGAGGAATTCCAGAGTCTATGCCGTAAGTTGCGTGCTGACTTGCAACTAGCAGGAAAACCATCATCAGAGCAGGTATTCCAGGATGCCTTCTGGATGCTGTGAATGTCGACCTCCTCCTAGCGGAAGGGTTGCCAATCCCAGCTCTGCGATATTCCTTGAGGAAATCCGTGGGATTTGCTGCTTTCCAGAGCATTGCAATGCCGAGACCGCCGACAACTGCCATTGCAGGCGTTGCGTTGAAGATGAATCTACCAGCACTCCATGCCATGTAAGCCGCGACTATTGTCCATGATCCTAGGAGGAGGTGGCTTTGGCGGCCCTTTCTAGCTCCTCTCCACATTAGATATACCGCACAGGATATGGCAATTATGGATACTACCGGCCCATAAGAAGCGAATAGAACCCCTCTACTGGGGGCCTGTGCTTCACCGATGGTACCGAATATTTTATTCTTGGAGAAGTAGAATCCTCCTGTGAATAGAATATCCCATCCGTTGTATATGTTCAGTGCCTGTAAGACGTAAAGTGAGAGCAGGATTGCTCCGAAGAGAGCGGTTCCGCTACCAACTACGAGAAGCCACGGCTTGTCTCTGAATGAACAGGTCACCCAACCCAAAGCGAATGTGAATCCGATGATGTAGAACATTGGTTGGAAACCACTGGGATCGAAAAGAAGGCCCATTCCGGGCCACATGTAGAAAGGCAACGGAATCACGAATGCAGTGAAAAGCATCTGCAAGGCGGCCGCAGTGATTGGAAGACTATCCCTGCCTCTAAAGAGATTGAGGAATGCTTGCAAGGAGAAAGCCAGGAACAAGATTCCTGGACCGTATACGAATCCCTTCCATCCCAATGCTACGGTAGCGAAGGAAATTCCAGATAATGTGGCACAGGACATCACCATTGGATTCCTCATCCACATCTCCCTTATTCCAGCTATCAGGTACAATGGATTTCTACTGGTCTCGTTGAATAGTCTTTCATCTTGTATTCCCTCGACTGCTCTTACCCAGAAGTAGAACGCCATCGAGATGAACAGCAGTGCGAAAGAGTCGTGGTCAGCTAATGCAAATGTGGAGTGTCCGATATGTCCTGGCATGAGGGCGATTAGCCACGCCGTGACGACTCCAGCGAGATCACTGTGTACCCTCCTTGCTATTCCAGCCAGTGGAAGTACGATTAGGGCGCCATAAACTGCTGGCATGGCAGACACGCTCCACCAGACCATCTGGTCTTGTGATGATCCTGTAAGCCAGTTAAGGCCCAGTCCACCAAGAGCAAGGGACCACGAGAAGAGTGGTGGCCTGGGATTGATCACACCCATAGGATATGAGCGATCAGAGTCGAAGATGAAGTGGCTCCTCTCAGCTACGACATAATCGATTACCCTCTTCATGTACCAGGGATCAGAACCTCCAGTCATGTCCCACAACTGAGTCCCAGTGGCGTTCATCGCTGGAAGTACGTTCCAACCGGTCCTGATTGCCAGGGAGACAAACAAAGCCAGAGAGATCATTATTCGGTAGTAGTTAGCATTCCACCATGCCCTCATGGCGCTATGCTCCCTGAGGGGGGCGGTATCTCCGAAGTATCCCCTTATCGAGAGGATGTAGGCTGCAACATTAGACCAGAAGATCAGGAAGAACCATGCAGCCGCGGAAGTACTATCTCCGGAGCTTGCCGGAAGTACTTCAATACCCAGTGGATTGCCGATCTCAACTAATCTTGCCGCCGAGTAGAGTACCCAATTTACAGCCACCAAAGCGGCCATAACCTGCCATCTCTCAGATCTGAAGAATGCCCATACGAATATCACGAAGGCCGTCATTAGGGCCCATACCGAGCCTAGATATTGGTGTTCAGAGTACTTTGACAGAGCATTTGAGACAACCTCGCCGTCTACTACAATGGTGTCTCCAGATATCGAGCATAGCCATACAAGCGGAATAAACTGGACCGCGAATACAAGTGCCAAAACTGACATCATCTTTCTCGATGAGTCGCTTACGATGTCGAATGAGGGGATTCCGGAGAATAGCTTCCCATCTCCAGCCGTGTCTAATGTTCCTCTCATGCCAAGTACGACCATCAGGCCGAGGGATATTGAAGAAGCCCAGAACGCAAATAAAATTGAAGCCATAGAAGATCTGACTGCATCGATCATTTCCTCATCTGTCCCGGCCCATGATTCTGATCCGAAATCTGTAGATGCCGCCAAGGATGCTGAAAGGAAGAATCCCACTACTGCTACCAGTAGTAAGTTAGCCTCCTCTCTCCTGTTTGAATTAACCAACATCATTGTGGCTATTCCGACAGATGTGAATGTGAAGGTAACTATGGTGTCAATTTCTAGTAATTCTGGAGCAATCTCAGGGATGGCAGAAACTGCTATGAAAAGAATTGACAACACTCCGGTCTTGAAATGGCTTGGTATCCCGAGTTCTGAAACAGAAAGGACCCTTCCGAAAGACGCCGCGAGTGCGGCCGCCAGTGGGAGGGTCAGGATTCGCAGGTACCCGTCATTCTCCATTGTTCCATTTGCTAAAGCCTCCGACCCTAGGAAAAGTGCCACTAAGGCGACCAATATGGCCGAAACTGGCACGAGTTCCTTCAGGGAGTTCCCGTCTGCTTTCGCATCTTCTCTTACGTTCATTGGTTTCACCGTCTGCTTAGCCTGAAGGCTAGCGTCGTCGCGATTTTACTTTCTGTTATAACCGTTCTCAGAGAGTAGAGACAAATATATCATCAAAAATCTACTCTCTTCGGGATAATGCTCTGTGTCCAATATCGGTCCTAAAATATGAACCTTCCAGAGAAATTGAGTCCATAATTTGGTAGGCTACGTCCAATGCCTCAGTTAAATTAGGGGCTATTCCGGTGGCCGCTAAAACCCTACCCCCACTGGATACCAATCTGCCACTGATTATCGACGCTCCTGCAAAGTGAACGTACCCTCTCAAGACTCCCTCATCTATCTCCAAGTCCGCCCCAGAAATCTCCCTGCCTGTTTCGGATGATTCCGGGTATCCTTCCGAGGCCAGAACCACAGTTGCTGAGTGGGAATCGGAAAAAGAGGGGGAAAGGCTAGAAAGATTACCTGTTGCTGTAGCGAGTAGGAGCTCTCCTAGATCTCCTTCTATCAGGGGAATTGTTACTTGAGTTTCTGGATCTCCGAACCTAACATTGTACTCTACTACTCGAGGAGCCCCATCAGAATCGATCATTAATCCGACGTAGAGAACTCCTCGGTAGGGGTCTTCTTGGTTCCTCAGGTAATGGTGCATTGGCTCAACAATCTCGTCAACTGCCCTCCTAAGTACTGATGAAGTGACTACAGGAGCTGGGGCATAGGCACCCATTCCTCCTGTGTTAGGCCCCTTATCCCCCTCCCGGGCCCTCTTGTGATCTTGGCTTGGAGGCAGACAAACATAGCCCGATTCATCCATTAGTACCAATAAAGATGCTTCCTCGCCTTGTAGAAATTCTTCTGCGATGACAAATCCATCTCCCTCGATGGAATCAGAAATAAACTTCGATGCGTCATCAATGTCGGACGTGACAACTACTCCCTTCCCCGCTGCTAGAACGTCTCTTTTGATGACCCATGGAGGAGGGTTTCCTTGTAGAAAAACTTCGATATCTGAATATTTATCCAATCTGACCGAATCAGCGGTGGGAATGTCTAATTTCCCCATCAGATCCTTTGCATGTGTCTTTGACCCTTCCAACATAGCCCCCTTTGCACCTGGCCCGAAGCTGGGAATCCCAATTTCTCTCAACCTATCGGAAATTCCTGCTACTAGAGGTCCTTCAGGCCCTACAACGACCAAATCAGCAGATATTTCCTGTGCCAGAGAGACCAGTCCCTCGATATCCATGGAATCAATCTGGTGATTAGTTCCGAGAGTCGCCGTTCCTGCGTTCCCTGGGGCCGTGTGAATTGATCCGACTGAGGGGCCCTGAGATAGGCCTATTGCCAAGGCATGCTCTCTTCCTCCAGAGCCGATAATCAGCACTGTCATGGCTGTCATGATTGGTCGCATGATACGCGGGGCATAACTCTACTGTTCAGCTGTTTTCAGTATGGAACTGACTTCAGCCCAAGCTTGAATCCAAGAATATTAGTCATCCTGTGAATCACCGGGGTCAAGATCAGCAGTACAATTATCTCATCCAATAAATCTGGACTGGTGATGATTTGTCCTTCGAAAAACAAGAAAGCGGCGATAAATATGACAATAGCGAAAGTTAGAGTATCCAGGATAGGTGCCTGAGAGCTCTCATTACCCTCTCTTTTGTGGCCCTTCCTCCTCTTGAAGTAAGAACCAACCAAATCGCCAGTCATACAGGCCACCCCGAGTACAAATCCCATGGTAAAGGCCGCACCCCATTCTCCACCTATCCAGAACCAGTCATCGGAAGTTGCCCAGAGAGTCGGATCAATGAAAGGCCTGGATTCAGCATCGTTTCTTCCCCCCCACAGTTGGTGTGTCAGAAGGGTCAAGGCGCCGCTAAAGAAAGCCCCTCCAAAGAATCCATTCCACGTCTTTCCGTCCCCCAGAGCTCTGAATCCATCACTCAAAGTCCTTCCTTGATCTATTACGATACTATCGAAGCCGAACTTATCTGGAATCCACTTACCGAAAAGCATAGCACCAGTGTTGGCCAGGTAGAAGGGGCCGTACATTAGCAGAACAGTGACTATGTTCAGTGCGAATCCCCATGATGAGTCGTTGAATGACTCAGAAAGCGTCTGTACGGTTTCCACGTCCTGCCCAGTAGTGGCCGGTGTATGAGTGATTTGGTAACCGTCGTATTTGACCCAATACCGACTTCAGCAGGGAAATGATTGATTTGCCAACTGCCGTCCCTAGAGCTATGAGTAAGAGATTAGCAGTCCTTCAGGCATTGATTATGTTAATGTCCTTAGTAATAGTGAGTGGATTTGCAGCAGCACAGGAGAATGAAACCACCATCGACACAAGTGTAACTTGGGAGGCAGATGGGGACTTGTTGACGTGTGATTACGACCACGTCAGGATTGTGGATGGAGGAGTACTTACAATCAGAGATACATTAGTCGACTTGACCTGTAATATCACGGTTGATGAGGGAGGAATCCTAAATCTGGATAATTCTATACTCCAATGCGGAATCTTTGATGAGCCTGGGAACCCAGATGGAATGGATTGTGGCAATGGATTGATGGGATATGGTTACTGGGATGAAGAAAGCAGGGCCTCATTCAGAGTCCCAAATGATGGCATAGAGGGAGATTTCACGATGACCATGCATTCCGTTGGAGGGGTCAGCTACTACGGAGGCCAAGCGTTTGTGGGCGATTCGGAACCAATCTCACTAAACGGAAGCAGTCACACATTCGAGTTCAGCGATGTGGACAATGAGGAAATTTGGATTGGCCTGATAGGCTACGGGCAATCTTCGGTTTCAGTATCAGAGGTTGTTATTGAGGTGGGCAATTCAGAGATAGTAATCGAGGGAGTTCACCTTGATAGAATGAATATGATGGCGGCAGGCCCTAGAGTGTCTGAAATCGTGGTAAACGGACACATGAGTATGAGTAGCTCTTACTTATCCGGGGCCAAATTAACCATTGGCGAATATGGCTCCCTTGTGACGAACGACAGCAGTTTCGACAGAGTCGGACCCATACTGTCCCAAGGAGACGGGTCTGTTGTCAGGATAGTCAACTCGACATTCAGCAACAGCCTCGATGACCATGACGTCAGAGGCACTGCTTTCAGTGAGATTACCTGGGAAGACTCTGCAGGGAGCGGGGGATTCACTGACAGATGGGAGAGGAGAGTTGTGGATCAGAAGGTGGTGTTCGACTCCAAAGGCGTGGTTTTCAAAGTCAATGGGATGGGGGTTGCTGAATCCACGTCCTTCGAGTCTTTCAGCGATGACTCCGGGGAGGCCTTGGTCAATGGGGGCGGAGAGAGAGTGGTCGAAGTTGGCTGGTCGAATGGGACAATTTGGAGCGAGTCTGCAACGATTGAGATAATCTCATACAGGACTGGTTGGAACCCGGATGGCTCTGGGATTGACGACTACGGCGGATACAGCATACCCCTTTCATGGGATGACGTACAATACGTAAGCGATAGTACTCCGCACGTAGAGTGGTCAAATCTGGAGATTGTACTCGAAGAGGGCGTCTCGGAACCAGTGGGTTATGCTGGTAGCTCCGTGCCAATGCGTGCCTCGTTCACGAACAGTGGAAGCGCCCCTGCTAGCTTCTACATCTCCTGCGATGTAGTTGAGACGGGTTTGGATGCCGATATCGGTGGATTCCAAGGGCTGGTGCTGAATGCCGGTCAGACGGAGGAGATATTGTTCGATTGGAGAGGGGGCGAGACTGGGGATTACAGTCTGGACTGCGAGATACTGACACCGACGCAACTGGTATCGGATGATTCCTTCGGAGGAGGAACGTTTTCCTCCGGGACTGTGTCATGGGTCGAAAGCGTGGAAGAGGATGGGTTACCTATGGTTTCCATACTCGTTGCCTTAGCTGTTACTGTGCTAATCATCGGAATTTGGCTCGTCAGGAAGAGTTCCGAAGAGGACTACAGTGACGACTAGTTTGCAAACGTGCCATTTCTGTAATCCTCAAATGCCTGTTCAATTTCTTCCCTGGTGTTCATCACGAACGGCCCGTATCGAGAGACAGGCTCATCCAACTCGGGACCTGCCAGGATCAAGAGCTCGGAAGCCCCGTTAGAATGGATCTCGACCTCGGGGCCTTCTGACAGCAGAGCTAACTCTCCATCCATGACCTGTTGGTTGACGCCGAGTCCCAATACCTGTGGATATTCCTTCACTCGGGCCTCATTGAAGACTGTGATCTTGCCAGAAAAAACATATATCATCGAATTCAATTGATATTCAATCTGTTGATTCAGCTTGGTGCCGTCCTCCATCTTTACGTGGATGAGCGTGATCGGGATGACGGTGTCGATCGATGAGGAGGCGCCCAAGCATTCTCCTGCTATGACTCTCGCCCAAACTCCGTCTTTTTCGATAGTTGGAGACTCGGTGGCTGGGACCTCCTGATATCTCGGTGGCATCATCTTATGCTCTGATGGGAGATTGACCCAAATCTGGAAGCCATGGGTCCTCCCGCCTGTTTTCTGGAATTCATCATGTGGCAACTCGGAGTGGATAATTCCCCTACCCGCGGTCATCCACTGAACGTCTCCAGGGTTGAGCTCCCCTTTATTCCCTGCACTATCTTCGTGCTTCATCCGGCCATCGAGGAGATAAGTGACCGTCTCGAATCCCCTGTGCGGGTGCCAAGGGGCACCCACAGCCTCGCCGGGCCCGGTAATGTTTGGCCCCATCTCGTCCAGTAGCAGAAACGGGCTAAGCAGTCCGCTCATAGAATACGGCCTGCGGACCTTGAAACCCCCTCCTTCCATCACAGAGTGAGTAGGTACGATTCGAACAACACTTCGCATGGTGGATGCCATTCAAAATCGAACATAAACACTTGTATGATTTTAGCGTGAGTTAGAGTACAAACAGAAACAACTCTTTATGATTCTCTGAACAATCACATGTTCATGAACTGGCTCCCACTACTGATGACCTGCATACTCCTGCCACTTTCGGGGTGTATTTCTGACGTGTCAGATGTTGATGTGTCGGATTCAGAAAGTGAAAGCTCACTGAACAGGATGAACATAGTTGCTCAGACGCTTGACAGGGAAGTGGACGGGTACAACGAGTACAATGTGCTAGAGAACTCTTCGGGTCAGAACACCCTCATCCTGTGGGCGGCATCTGGCTGTCGGGGATGTCATGAGTGGACCGAGATGATCAGGGAGTCCGTCGCCAATGGTACGATATCCAACGAATCGAACGTTATCACCGTCCAGAGATACCCGAGTTTCGAAAGCAGGGAGTCGTTCTTCGAGGTTTTCGGGAACAACTCGTCGGAGCAGTATTCCCCATGGCCCGTGTTGACGCCTTACTCATCCGCAGTTGCATGGGACGCCGAGACAGGCATGCCGAGCACCGTACCTCTTGACGAAGCCTTCGGGAACCCGAGGACGCCGACCCTACAGGTTCTCGGACCGGATGGCCAGATAGTGTGGCAGAACGTGAAGTACTACCCTGACTTCGAGATTATCGAAGAGATATCAGCAATCATCAATCCATTCTGATCTAGGGATGTATGGTCATGGGCAGTCTGACGTGGGTTCGTTCTGATCATCATGACAATGGTGTCTATCGGATTCAGCATGTCCTGTCTCATCGCTCTCCTCATGCTGATGATGATAATCTTCATCGCCGTGGTGATGAAGGCCGGGCTCTTCGTCGTGATGGTCTGGATGATTGTCTCTATCAACGCATCCAGCAAGAGCGGATGTTAGCATTAGCAATACAATAATCATCGGTTTTAGTCGACTCATATCCTATGGTCGATACTCGAGTGCTTAGTATTTCTTACACAGGATCTACTTGGGTACCCCTTGTTGACGCCCGCATCATAATGGGTACGGATTATTGTGCATGTATCATAGAGGGGGGCCCTATGTGATGACATGTCTGAACCTCAGGTCGACAATCCACAATACTCACGACGAGGGTGGAAAATAGCAGGACTAGGGCTACTCATCACATTCAACTATGCTTTTCTTTTTCCTCCCGTAGGTGACCCGTTCTTTGACGACGGTTTTTCCTATTTGTATTGGTCGATTTCCACGGTTACAATCGGAACGCCGATTGCATTCGTTGGATTGTTATTGTCAATCAGGGACAAATGGAGAATTGGTAAAAAAAATATCGTGATTGAAATTATCTTTTTGATCGCCCTTTTCGGAAATGCATTTTTCTGGGCGACACTAGGTACCATCGGAGTTTGAATTAGGTATCATATTCCCTACGGAATATAATACTGGCATAAAGAAGGGGAGATTATTATGAACCCTGAATAAATAGGACATTGGTATGGATAGTTGTAAGCATGTTTTTGAGAGGCCTAAATCGTATAATATAACGGAATTTTGTGCCGATGGCGACCCTAATTATGCAGTTGTGAATCTAAAATGCTCTATTTGTGGAGTAGTGGGGAGCGCTATAGCCAATATCGAATGGGGAGGTATAATGGTCGACTTTGAATGGTCAGATGAGGTTGATATCGAAGGCTATCTTCCTACCTTCGAACTCCAACGTAAAGAACTCTAGGGTAATGTATACCTAAGAGTGCAAGGGGACTTGGTTACAGAATCGTCATCATCCTACCAAAACATAACCGATCACACCTAAGATAATTAATAGTGAAACTATCATATATGCCTTTCCTATTATTGGCATCATTTTGAATAATTCAATCCATTGTTTTGGGCTTATGGGTATGGGTCCGTCTTCATCATGCTCCATACAATTATTATTCTGAGCCACTATATTATGCTTACCTCATGTAGCCTACCCATTATGACGCATACGTAATAGAGGGGCTCCCTTATTGACGAACATGGAAGATTACGATATGGATTCGCATATTAAGAAAGTAATGATTTGGCTAACAATAATTCCATTGGTTATATTCGT
>Ga0209036_1000017_pt1 | contig 67753 bp, 49 predicted proteins | sample MarorgKNORR_S2LV_3_FD_188222 | JGI IMG/M metagenome (GOLD analysis project Ga0209036, IMG submission 188222) | Marine microbial communities from the Southern Atlantic Ocean, analyzing organic carbon cycling - DCM_A/KNORR_S2/LV (SPAdes) (version 2) | ecosystem: Environmental > Aquatic > Marine >... | reverse complement strand
GACCGATCACCCAGCCGGCAGAGACGTCCGCTGCCCATTGCCGGCCGAGCTCGAAAGTCTCGTCGGGACTATTGGAAGTGAATGAACCCACGGGTGGCAAACTCCTTTGTACCGTCCTTCTGTTGGATCTTTAGCCCCGGCTCGGCAACGACTTTGCCGATGCAACTGATCGGGGTCTCCGGGAACGCCTTGCGAAATTGATCGAGCAATGCCACCGCGTTGCCCTGCCCAAGCGTGAAACAAAGCTCGTAGTCTTCGCCATCGGTCAGTGCCGCGATCAGCGGAGGCTTGGCGGCATCCGACTCGCGGGCACGGAGCCTCGCCTCACGCCGGATTGGCAGCGCTGTCTCCAGCAGCTCCGCCCCGGCGTTTGCCTGATCCAACAGGTGGCCCAAATCCCCGGCGAGGCCATCGCTGAGATCGATCATGGCGCTGGGCAAAAAGTGTTCTGCCAACCAACGAGCCTCGTTCAGGCGTGGAGTAAAATCCAGATGATGCCCGGCGATCGAGCCTCCCAGCTCGCCTGTGACCCAGACCCCATCCCCCGGCTTGGCCCCGGCCCTAAGAACACATCGATCCCGATCGACCTCGCCAACCACAGACACGCTAATGACCAAGCGCTCCGGGTTGGAAACCGTCTCGCCGCCCACCACCGCAACCTCGTGTCGCTTGGCCAAGCGGTTGATGCCATCGTAAATCGCCTCAACCATCTCACCGTCGAACCCGTCCGGCAGGCCAAGCGTAATCATGGCCCAGCGTGGCGATCCAGCCATGGCGGCGATGTCGCTGAGCGCCCGGCCAAGCGCCTTGTGGCCGACTTTTTCCGGGGCCGTCTCGCGGGTAAAATGGACTCCCTCGACCACGCCGTCAGTCTTGTGAAGCTGCCATTTGCCGGGAACACTGGCATCGATCACGGCGCAGTCATCCCCGGCACCGACGATGACCGAGTCGTTGGTTTGCAGCTTTGTTTTCAGGCGTGTGATCAGCTCAAACTCGCCTGGACTTTTTGCCGTTCCTTTTTTTGTCTCGTCGCTCATTACTGAATCATGCCGGTATCTGGGATCCCTTTGGAAGCCATCAAAATCAAAGAAACATTCACTGCGTTAAAAAATGCATGAGCCAAAATTGGTGCCAGTAAATTGTCCGTCTTCTCATAAATGAAAATTAGCGCAAGCCCAACAAACGTCAGGGAAGCGAACGTCAAAAGGTTCACGTGAAACAAACCAAACAACACCGCCGTACCAAAGATGGCCACCTTCGGATAGCCGTTTTGCTTGATGGACGGATAAAGGATTCCCCGAAACAAAATCTCCTCGCCGATCGGCGCAACCACCACGGCCATGAACGCGAAGAAGATTAAAAATTCCAGTCCACCTTCCGCCTGCGCCTGCTCCGCGATCACCGTCACCAGTTTTTGTCCCTCGGGAGCCTCGTCTGCCAGCGCGTTCACTACAAAACTCGTAAGCAGCATCAAAAACATCGCCACCGGAATGATGACAACCCCCCCGCCAAGGCCAAATGCGAGGCATGTTTTCACCCTGCCCCGGTTGAGGCCAAAGGTGTCCTTTAGACCGATCGGCGTGTTGTAAAACTTCGCGCTGATGAGCATCCATGAAATGACCGAAACCAAAATGGATAGCGGCAGCACGGCAACGTTTGCTGCCATCTGCTCCACGGAACCGTCCTTGAAATTACCAGCAAGCCCGCCCACCAATCCCAACGTAACCATCAGGATGCACCCCAGCCAGAGTAGCGACTCAGGGTGCCATGATCGTTTGGTTAACACGCGTCCGCCTGGCTAAGCGTCAGTGCTTGAAGTGTCGCCCTCCGGTAAAGGCCATGGCCATTCCGCGTTCATTCGCCGCAGCGATGACTTCGTCGTCGCGCTTGGATCCCCCCGGCTGAATCGCCGCCGTGGCCCCCGCCTCGGCCGCAGCGATCAGTCCGTCAGCAAATGGGAAAAATGCGTCGCTGCAGACCGCGCTGCCCTTCAGGTCGAGACCGGCCTCGCCCGCCTTCCAGACAGCGATTCGGCTGGAGTCCACTCGGCTCATTTGCCCGGCGCCCACTCCCAGTGTGCGGTCCTTACCCGCATAAAGAATGGCGTTGGATTTCAGGTGCTTCACCGCTCGCCAACCGAAAAGCATCGCCTTGAGTTCGTCCTCGCTTGGATGCCGTTCCGTGACCACTTCGAGGTCTACCGCTGAGGTTTTTTTAAGGTCGTGCTCCTGCACGAGGAACGACTCCGCACCAACCGATCGGACATCCCACGGCACAGCATTAGCCGGGTTCAACTTCAGTTTAACGAGCCGCAGATTTTTCTTTTGCTGCAACAAACCAAGTGCTTCTTCAGAAAAATCAGGTGCCACGATGACCTCGGTGAAAATCTCGCTGATCTGTTCCGCAGTAGCCAAATCGAGCGCTGTGTTGCAGGCAATGATCCCCCCGAACGGTGCCTGTTTATCGGTGGCGAATGCCTTGTCCCAAGCCTCCGCAAGCGCCTCCGCCTGTCCCAACCCACAAGGGTTGGTGTGCTTGAGAATGGCCAGCGTCGGAGGGTCGGCGTCGTACTCAACGATCAAGTGAGCGGCGGCCGTGAGGTCGAGAATATTGTTGTACGACAGTGCCTTGCCATGAAGCTGCTCGTAAAATTCCCCGAACCGGCCGTAGAGCGCAGCGCGCTGGTGGGGGTTTTCGCCGTAGCGCAAGTCTTGTGTCTTGTCGGCGCGCACGACGAGCTTGTCCGGCAGGTCGGTCTCCGGTTGTTCGGCTGCGTAGACGTTGGCCAGATGCAACGCAATGGCGCCGTCGTACGCCGAGGTACGCGAGTAAACTTTCACCGCAAGCTCACGGCGCAACTCAAGCGTGGTATCGCCTCCCGAGGACACTTGATCGGCCACTCGACCGTAGTCGGCTGGATCGACGACGACGGTGACGCTCTGGTGGTTCTTTGCCGCACTGCGGAGCATTGACGGGCCGCCGATGTCGATGTTCTCGATGGCATCCTCAAGCGTGACGTTGGGATTGGCCACCGTCTGCTCAAACGGATAAAGGTTAACGACGACAAGGTCGATCGGCTTGATTCCGTGCTCCTTGGTCGTGGCGACGTGCTCGTCATTTTCGCGAAGGTAAAGCAGCCCGCCGTGCACCATCGGGTGTAGCGTTTTCACGCGGCCATCGAGCATCTCGGGAAAGCCGGTGTAGTCGCTGAGATCCATCACCTCGATGCCGGCTTCGCGCAGCACCTTGGCCGTACCTCCAGTCGAGAGGATTTCAACTCCGGCACGGGAGAGCACCTCTGCAAACGGAACGAGGTCGGTTTTGTCGGAAACGGAAATGAGCGCGCGCTCGATCTTGGACATAGGATTTGCTTGGGGTTGCATTGGCCGTTTTCGGGCCAAGCCATCGTCGCGCTTGGCTGCAAAAAATCAAGCCCGATGCCGCTTGGCCAAGCGCCTAATTATTGCGCAGGAGACGGGCTGGACGTCGGCTTGGTGGCCGGGGCTGCTGGTTTCGGTGCCGGCTCAGCCGGCTTGGCCTCGGGCTTGGGCGGGAATGCCGTTGCGCCGCCTGCGCCCAGAGCCGAGGGTGCTCGCACGGGAGCCACCGGCCCCTCCTCCGGCTTTTCGTAAGTGATGAAGGAGCCGTCCTCATCAATCAACGTGGCGGTGACGAAGATCAGCAAATACCGCGGTTTATCGAGCGTGGCACGTTTGCGAAACAGCGAGCCTAGGCCGGGGATGTTGCCAAGGATCGGCACGGACTCGACCACCGTACGCTGCTCACGCTCGAGCACGCCGCCCATCATGATGCTCTGCCCTGTCCCCACAACCACGCGCGTGGACAACTCCTGTGTTCGCCATTTTGGCAGGAAAATCTGCATGCGATTGTCGTCGGTTTTGTCCACCTCCTCCACGGTCTGGCCGTCAAGCGAGACGTAGCTGACATTTTGATTTACCACCGGGTGCAGAGCCATCAGGATGCTTTGCCCGTCGCCGCCGATACTGGCGACGACATCGAGCGAGACGCCGGCCGTGATCTTGCTCGGCTTGCCGGTCGGGACGAGCCTCGCGGTGGATACCCGCTCAAGCACGGTTTCCTCGATGGCGAATTGCTCGTAGTAATAGTTGACCTCGCCGTCGTTTATGCGGCCGGGCCGGTTGTTGAGCAGCGTCAGGCGCGGGGCACTGAGTAGTTGGCTCTCGCCGCTCTGTTCCAGGGCAGTGAGCGCGGCGGACAAGTCAGTCGACGAAAGGATATCGCTGTCCTGAAAAACGTTTCGCAGCGTGACACGCGTGAGCATCCCCTCCTCGCCACCGAGTGTGCCGCGGCTGATCCCGGTCTGGTCCTTGACCGCGCCGTTGGCGATGCTCGAGGCCCAGCGGAAGCCGAGGTCAAGAAATGCCGCCTCCGAAATCGTGATGAAACGCGCCTCAATCAGCACCTGCTGTATCGGGCGGTCGAACTCGGCGATGATCTTCTCGAGCAGTTCAAATTGCGACGGCGTGCCGGTGGCCACGATCAGGTTGCGCTCGTAATCGATCATGAACTCGCCCTTGAAGAATTTTTCGATTGCCTCTTCGATGGAAGGATTCTGCGACTTGCTGTCGTTGACGAACTTTTCGTACGTCGCAGTTTCCTTCGTGACACTTGGGCCTTCCGCCGGCGTGGTGGTGACTGAGACCACCTCATCCGGCCCAAACTGTGCCGGGACGATGAAGCCCCTGCGCAAACGGTAAAACCGCGTCTCCTCAATTAGCTCTTTCGATGCCTTGCCATCGATCACCCAGATCAAGTCCTCGCCGACCTGAAACTTCACGCCTGTGTTGCGCGAGATGTAGGCCAGTAACTCGCCAAGGTTAACTTTCTCGAGGTTGAGCGTCAGCTTTTGCTGCAGCGGTTCCATCTCCTGATCGGCGACGAAATTGATCCCGTTTTCCTTTCCGATATCGAACAGGATTTGCTGAATCGGAAGGTTGTCCACCCGAACCGTCACCTTGTTTTTCAGCAACTCGGACATCCGGCCCCGCTCGCTGTTGGCGTCGAATAGGAAGCCTTTCTTGGTGATTTTTTTGCCATATGTTTCCGGCACATACGGTGTGGCCTCGATCATTTCCAGCGCATCACGCAGATCCTTCCGGGGCGGCAGGCCTCGATCCTTGCTTTCCTTCCACAGCTCCTTGAGAGAGGGATTCATGCCGGTCTGCTTCGCGTTGATGCTGCGGATGCGATCCTCAACTGCCTGCTGGCGCAGAAGGATTTTTTGTGTGGTCACCCATTCCCCGATGCGTTGCAGCGTGGCGTCCTCGGGATGCTTCTGCAGCAACAACCCGATCTCGGCCTCGGCTTCCTCCCACTTGCCTTTTTCCGAGAGGCTGAAAATAAAATCGAGTTCCTCGTCATACGCAGCATTGTACGTCACCCGATCGTTGAGGCTGAATGTTTCCTTCTCGCCCTTGGGAGAACGGCACCCGGCCATCGTGACCACCGCCAATCCAAGTGTCCCCACGGCCAAGCGCTTGGCCAAGCGCTCAAGTTTCATGTCTCTCTTTTGTTGTTTCAAATTCATCATGCCGCTGCTGCCTGACCATCGACCAGTCGATACCAGTTGTCGCGCTGCCGCGCCGTGTAGCCCATGCCCTCAATCAACCGCTGCATGTCGGCCACGCCCATGCAAAAGGTCGTGCCGGCCTCGGAAACCACGTTTTCCTCGATCATGATGCTGCCCAAATCATTCGCGCCGTACTTTAACGCCACCTGGCCAATCTCCAACCCCTGCGTCACCCAGGAGCTTTGGATGTTGGGCACGTTGTCGAGGTAGATCCGGCTCAACGCCTGCATCCGAAGATATTCATTTGCGCCGACGGTCGGTGCCTTGAGCTTTGTGTTCTCGGCCTGAAACGTCCATGCGATGAACGCCGTGAAGCCGCCGGTTTCATCCTGCTGCCGGCGCACTCGCTCGAGATGCTCGACGCGGTGCTCAATGTTTTCCACGTGGCCAAACATCATCGTTGCCGTGGTGGCCATGTCCAGTTTGTGCGCGATGGCCATCACCTCCAGCCAGTCGTCGCTCATTGCCTTGAGCGGCGCGATGCGGTTGCGGACCTCGTCCACCAAAATTTCACCGCCGCCGCCGGGGATGGAGCCCAGCCCCGCGTCCCGGAAGTCCCGGATCAACATCTCAAGCGGTTCGTCGAATACATCGCGAAAGTGGATAAACTCGCTCGGGCTGAAGGCGTGGATGTTGATTTGCGGAAACTTGGCCCGGATGTGCGATAGCAGGTCGAGGTACCATTGTTTGTCCAACTTAGGATGGTGCCCTCCCTGCATGAGAATCTGCGTGCCGCCAAGCGCAACGGTCTCCTCGATTTTTTTGTCGATCTCGTCGTGCGTGATGACGTAGGAGTCGTCCTGTTTTTCCGAGCGCCAAAATGCACAGAACTTGCAGTAGACATTGCAGACGTTGGTGTAGTTGATGTTGCGATCGACGATATAGGTGACGATGTCGTTGCCTTGGCCATCGTAATCATCGGCCTTGGCCAGACGACGGCGGCGGTCGGCCAGCGCGCCGAGTTGCTGTAGCGGCAGGCTGTACAGCTCCACCGCCTCGGCTCCGGTGATGCGCTCACCGTTCCAGACTTTTTGACAGAGATCGTCCAATGTGGCGTTGCAACCCACGCGGGGAGTTTACTGTTTCGCGTCCAAAAGGCAACGCGCTTGGCCAAGCGCCCGGCCGGAATTCAGCCCTTGGCCTGCTGCTTGGCCCAGGCGTCACGCAGCGTGACCGTGCGATTGAAAACCGGCTTGTCTGGCTGCGAGTCTTTTGCGTCAGCACAAAAATAGCCCAGGCGCTCAAACTGATACAGCGTACCCGGCCCAGTGTCCGCGAGCCCCGGCTCCAGCTTGGCCTCGCGGATTACTTCCAGCGAATCGGGGTTGAGATGGTCAATGAACGTTTTGCCGTCCTCCTCCCTGTTGGGATCCTCGACCGTGAACAGCCGGTCGTACAGGCGCACTTCCGTTTCGAACGCCTTCGCTGCCGACACCCAGTGTATGGTGCCTTTGACCTTGCGTCCGTCCGGGGCGTTCCCGCCTCTTGTCTCGGGATCGTAGGTGCAGTGCAGTTCCACCACCTCCCCGGCAGCGTTCTTGATGACCTCCTGGCAGGTGATGAAAAAGGCAAAGCGCAAGCGCACCTCGCGCCCCGGACCCAGCCGGAAGAACTTCTTTGGCGGATCCTCCATGAAATCATCGCGCTCGACGTAAATCTCCCGCGTGAACGGCATCGTGCGCGTGCCAGCCTCGGGATTCTTCGGGTTATTGACCGCTTCAAGCTCCTCGACTTTGCCCTCCTCAAAATTGGTGATGACCACCTTGAGCGGCCGCAGGACTGCCAGCCGCCGCTCGGCCGTCTCGTTTAAATCCTGTCGGATGCTGTGCTCGAGCAGGGCCACATCGGTGAGGCTGTTGAACTTGGTCAGGCCAATGGTTTTGCAGAACGACCGGATGCTCGCCGGGGTGTACCCGCGTCGACGCAGCCCGGAAACTGTCGGCATGCGGGGATCGTCCCAGCCGTCGATATGCCCTTCCTCCACAAGCGACAACAGCTTACGCTTACTCAGGACGGTGTAGGTGAGGTTCAGTCGGGCGAACTCAATCTGGCGCGGGTGGCAATCAACCTCAACATTATCCAGCACCCAGTCGTAAAGCGGCCGGTGCACCTCAAACTCCAGTGTGCACAGCGAGTGGGTGATGCCCTCAATCGAGTCAGACAGGCAGTGCGTGAAATCGTACATCGGGTAGATACACCACTTGTCACCGGTGCGGTGATGCTGCGTTTTGCGGATGCGATACAACACCGGATCGCGCATGTGCAGGTTCGGCGAGGCCATGTCGATCTTCGCCCGCAGCACCCGCGTGCCGTCCTCGAATTCTCCGTCCCGCATACGCTCGAACAACTCGAGATTTTCCTCCGGCGACCGATCGCGGTACGGACTGTTTTTGCCGGGGCGAGTCGGGGTGCCGCGATGCTCGGCGATCTCGTCCAGCGTTAGGTCGCAGACAAATGCCTTACCATTTTCAATCAGCTCAACCGCGTAGCCGTAAAGTTTCTCAAAATAGTCAGACGCGAAGTAAAGATTTTTGCCCCAGTCAAAACCAAGCCAAGCCACATCCTCCTTGATCGAGTCCACGTACTCGACGTCCTCCTTCACCGGGTTGGTGTCGTCGAAACGTAGGTGGCAGACATTTGCGTCGCTTTCCTGCGCGACGCCGAAGTTCAGGCAGATCGACTTCGCGTGCCCGATATGAATGTACCCGTTGGGCTCCGGCGGAAACCGCGTCACCGTCGAGGCATGCTTCCCGCTGGACAGGTCGTTCGCGATGATTTCACGGATGAAATCGAGAGACTCCGGCGCCGCATCGCCGTTGTTCGGCTCTGTTGAATTGTCGTTTGGATTCCCCATCGTGTCGTTTGGCTGCCGGCCGGCAGCCAAACCGCGAGCCTAAATCAGCTCCCGAACTTGGCCAAGCGCATAACCCTCAACGACTCCGTGCTTCACAGGATGCAGTTTCTGCCGTTGACTGTTGCCGCGCTTGGCCAAGCAGCCGGCGCCCTGTCATGCGGGAAAAAGCCCCATTTATTTTTGACGTCCACCTCGACCTGTCGATGAACGCGCTCGAGTGGAACCGCGACTTGTCGCGGCCACTCGTAGAAATTCGCGAACGCGAGGCCGGCCAGACCGACAAACCGGACCGCGGCCAAGGCACAGTCAGCCTGCCGGAGATGCGTCGCGGAAACATCGGCCTTTGTGTTGGGACGCAGATCGCCCGCTACACCAAGCGCCACAACCCGTTGCCCGGTTGGCACTCGCCAGCTCAGGCCTGGGCACAGACACAGGGCCAACTGGCTTGGTATCGCGAAATGGAACAACAGGGAGAGCTGGCACAGATCACCAACCTCGAGCAACTCGAGGCGCACTTGGCCAAGTGGGAATCCGGCCCAACCGAGTCGCTCCCAGTCGGCTACGTGCTCAGTCTCGAGGGGGCCGACTCGATGGTCACCCTTGGCCATCTGGAACAGGCCTACGCCTCCGGCCTGCGCGCGCTTGGCCCGGCGCATTACGGCCCGGGCACCTACGCGCCGGGCACGGACGAAAGCGGACCGCTTGGCCAAGCGGGACCGGATCTGCTCCGCGAGATGGAGCGCCTCGGCATCATTCTCGACGTCACCCACCTGAGCGACGAGTCTCTCGATCAGGCGATGGATTTGTTTGGCGGCACCGTCTGGGCCAGCCATTGCAACTGCCGCGCGCTGGTGCCGGGCGACCGCCAGCTCAGCGACGAGCAGCTCAAGCGAGTGATCGAGCGAGACGGCGTCATCGGTGCGGCGTTCGATGCTTGGATGCTCATCCCCGGCTGGCAACGCGGCGTGACAACACCGGAGTCGTCCGGGGTGGTGCTGTCGCATGTCGTCGATCATATCGACTACGTTTGCCAGCTTGCCGGCGACACAAAGCACGCCTGCATCGGCACCGATCTCGACGGCGGCTTTGGCCGCGAACAGTCGCCGGGTGACATGGACACCATTGCCGACCTGCAAAAAATCCCCGCCATGCTGGCCAGCCGTGGCTACTCACCGGAGGATATCGACGGCATCATGGGAGGGAACGCGATCGACCTGCTGCGCCGCGCCTGGTCGTAGGGTTTGCTCGCGGTTTTGTCGTCGACTGTTTAAGCTGCCGCGCCTTCGATGAGCGAGCCGGAGAATCAAGACGAAGCACCACGACCCAGCGTGATGGATGAAATCTCACGCCTATGGGGCGGGCTACCGGATAAGCCGCTGTTTCTCGCGCTGCTCGGCACTTGGCTGCTTTTCTTCCAGTTTCTCGGGAACTCCACTCTCGGGTATGTCGACACTCACTCCCTCTACGCGTGGATGAGTTACACCTACAGCACCTCCAAGGACGACGAGCTGGGTTACATCATTCCGTTGATTGTGCTCGGGTTGTGCTACTGGAAACGCGACGAGTTACTGGCTGCGCCGAAGCGAACGTGGTGGCCAGCCTTTGCGTTGGTCGCCATCGCGCTGGCGATCCATCTGGTCGGATACGTGATTCAGCAGGCCCGGGTTTCTATCGTCGGTTTTTATCTCGGAATCTACGCGCTGACCGGGGTGGTCTGGGGGCCGAGTTGGCTGCGCGTCAGTTTTTTTCCGTGCCTGCTTTTTGCCTTTGGCGTGCCGGTTGGCACGATGGCGGAAACGGTGACGGTGCCGCTCAGCCACATCGCCTCCGACATCACCGGCTGGATCTGCGGAACGTTGCTGGGGATCGATATCATTCAGGAGGGCGTACAGATTTCAGACTCACAACGGCGCTACACCTACGCCATCGCCGCGGCGTGCAGCGGGCTGCGGAGCCTGATCGTTACGCTCGCCTTCTTCACCATTTACGGGTTTGTGGCGTTCACAAAAAAATGGAAAACCGGCGTGATCATCCTATCGGCATTCCCATTGGCCGTCGCGGGAAATGTGCTTCGGTTGACGTTGATAATCTTTGCCGCAGAAATGGTCGAGACGGCCAAACCGGGGGGCGGACAGGCGGCAGGAAACTTCGTGCACGACAACGGCATCCTCAGTCTGCTGCCCTACGTGCCCGCTTTTATCGGCGTGTTTATTCTCGGTCGTGTCATCAAAGAGGACGACCAGACTGAGCCAGAAGCTGAGCCGGAATCGACCGAAAAGGAAAACAATGAATAAGAAGGCAATCTCAATTTTGATAGTTTTTCTCATCCTGATCGGGGTGTCCACCGCCTTCCTCAGTCAGCTCACTTTCGCGCTCGGAAACCCCGGGGTGCGGTTGGCCGAGATGCAGATTTTCAACGAGACCAACCAAGTCGTCCGCACCAACGGCGTGGCCCTGCCGCCAGACGTCATGCAGTGCGTCTCGGAGGCAACGCCCATCACCACGAAGGAACTGGACTGGCTACCGGAAGACACCACCTACGGCCGACGCCGCTACACATTTCCAGACAAGACGTGGATTGAAAACAACGTGGTACTGATGGGACACGACCGCACCTCCATCCATAAACCGGAATACTGTCTGCCCGGGCAGGGCTTCACCATCGACCACCGCGAGGTCGTCGATATCCCAATCGCGCAGCCTGATCCCTACGATTTACCGGTCATGAAACTGACGACGTCCCGACCGTTCCGGGACAGCAACGGCAACGAAGTGCAAATGCGCGGCATCTACGTTTATTGGTTCGTCGCAGACGACAAACTGGCGACGGACCACTTCGACCGCATGTGGACGATGACCAAGGGTCTGCTCACCGAGGGAGAGCTGCAGCGCTGGGCCTACATCTCCTACTTCGCCATCTGTCAACCGGGTGTGGAAGACGAAACCTACGCCAAGATGGCAAAGTTCATCACGGAATCCGTGCCCAAGTTTCAAACCACCACCGGCCCGCCGAAAGGCTGATCACTTGCTGGACTTCGGCCGCGTTTCAAGAAACGCCTTGAGTGCCGTCGCCGATTTTTTACCGAAGCCGGGCACCTGCTGAATTTCATCCAGCGTTGCCGAGCGCAGCCGATGCACCGACCCAAACTGCTTCAGCAACGCCGCCTTTCGGCTGCCGCCGATTCCTGGCAGATCATCCAGCACACTCTCTGAAATTTTCTTCAATCGCAGATCGGCATTGTAGTTATTAGCAAACCGATGCGACTCATCGCGTACTCGCTGCAGCAGCTTCAACGCCCCGCTGTCGAGGCCAAGCCGCAGCGGCTTACTCTCGCCGGGTTGGTAGATTTCCTCGAACTCCTTGGCCAAGCCGATGACCGGCAGTTGACCCAGGCCAAGCTTGGCCAACTCGCGACAGGCCATCCCAAGCTGTCCCTTGCCTCCGTCGATCAGGATGAGATCCGGCATCGGGCGTTGCTCCCGCTTGAGTCGGCTGTACCGCCGCCGCACCGTCTCCGCCATGCAGGCAAAGTCGTCCTGCGCCACAACACTCTTCATGCGAAACCGCCTGTACTGTGCCCGATCCGGCCTTCCATTGAGGAAACTGACCATCGACGCCACCATGAATGTGCCGCTGATGTTCGATATGTCGAAGCCCTCGATCCGCTTGGGTGGCTCCGGCAGGCCAAGCGCTTGGCGAAGCGCTGCAAGGTCGCGTTTGAAGTCTATCGCCCCCGGCAGTTTCACCGGCATACGGGTGAATTTTCGTGATTTTTTGGTGGTTTCACGCAAATCCTGTATCATATCGCGATACCGTGCCGCCTTCTCAAAGTCGCGCGCCTCCGACGCCTTGAGCATCTCAACCTCTAGCTCCTTCTCCCAGCCAGCAGTCTGGCCCTCGAGATATTCGCAGGCCGAAGAAACCTGTTGTCGGTAATCCTCCAGCGACACCTTTTCGACACACGGCGCCGAGCAATGCTGCAAATGCCCATAAAGACAATGCTTGTAATCACGCTCCGTTGGCATCAACGGGCGACAGCCGCGCAGGTTGAACTTCTTCCGCAACATCGTGATCGTGCGGCGACATGCACCCCCGCTGACAAACGGCCCGAAATATTTCGCCCCATCCTGCTGCCGCATCCGTGTGAAGGTAAACCTCGGGATCGCGTCATTCAGGTTAACCTTGATCAACAAATAATTCTTATCATCCCGAAAACTGACATTATATCTAGGTTTGAATTCTTTAATTAATTTACTCTCGAGTAAAAGCGCCTCCGGTTCGCTTTTGACGATGTGGACGTCGAAGTCCTCGATGGCCTCAATCAACGCAGCCAGTTTCAAGTCCCAGCCGTGCCTCCGAGATGGATGGAAGTATTGGCTGACCCGCTTGCGCAGCGCACGGGCCTTGCCCACATAGATCACCGTGCCAAACCGGTCACGCATCAGGTACACACCCGGCTTGTGCGGGAGCTTGCTGACCTTGCTGCGAATGCGATCGTTGACCGGCATGACGTCCACGCTTCTAAAGACTCCGCCGAAGCGGTTCAAGAATTCAGAACACTTGGCCAAGCGCAAAGCAACGGATTGCCTTTGGCTGGCGATTATGTTCGATTCACCCGTTCTGCCATTTCGGCAGCGACCCCAGTCGAATTCAACATGCCACAACTCGATAGCAATCAGCTCTGGGAACGGTTCAAAAAATATTACACCGAATTTCCCTCCATCAATCTGAGCCTGGACATCAGCCGAATGGATTTCACCGAGAAATTCATAGAGGAGATGCGTCCGCGCTTGGCCAAGGCGTTCAAAGCGATGGACGAACTGGAGGCCGGGGCCATCGCAAACCCGGACGAAAACAGAATGGTCGGCCACTACTGGCTGCGCAACTCCGATCTGGCCCCAACTCCCGAAATCAAGGCTGCCATCGACCAGACCTTGACAGACATCAAGGCGTTTACAGCCAAGGTGCACGCCGGAGAAATCAACGGTGCCGATGGAAAATTCGAACACTTTCTCGTGATCGGAATCGGAGGCTCAGCGCTGGGCCCACAGTTCGTCGCCAAGGCACTCACACAGCCCGGTAAAGACCGGATGACACCTTGGTTCATCGACAACACCGACCCCGATGGGATCGATCAAATTAAGTCAAAATTGGTCAATTTACTGGGAAAAACGCTTATCATTGTGATTTCAAAGTCGGGTGGAACTAAGGAAACCAGGAACGGTATGCTTGAAATTCAGGCCGCCTATGATGAGGCCGGACTATCTTTCTCCGACCACGCAGTAGCCGTTACGGGGGAGGGCAGCAATCTCGATCAGGTGGCTACGGCCGGGGGTTGGATTCAACGCTTCCCCATGTGGGACTGGGTCGGTGGCCGAACCAGCGAAACCTCTGCGGTTGGCCTCTTGCCGGCCGCGCTCCAGGGATTTGAAATCGATGAATTTCTCAAGGGTGCCGCCGCATGCGATGAAGTCAATCGAAGCGATTCGTTTGAAAAAAACCCGGCCGCACAACTCGCCGCCATGTGGTTCTACTCCGGTGACGGTCACGGAAAAAAAGACATGGTGATACTCCCCTATAAGGATCGACTGGAATTGTTTTCAAAGTACCTGCAGCAACTCATCATGGAATCGATTGGGAAGGAATTGGACCTCGATGGAAATGTTGTGAATCAGGGAATCGCCGTTTACGGAAACAAAGGATCTACCGATCAACACGCCTACGTGCAGCAACTCCGGGAAGGAGTGAACAATTTTTTCGTGACGTTCATCCGTGTGCTGACCGACCGTAATGGCTTCTCGATGGAAGTCGAGGAAGGCATCACCTCAGGCAACTATCTCGACGGATTTTATCAAGGCACACGCAAGGCTATTTATGATAATAACAGAGAATCTATAACCATTAATATTAATACTATTGATGGTTTTAATACTGGCGTTTTGATCGCCCTGTATGAACGTGCTGTCGGATATTATTCTAGCATGATAAATGTAAACGCCTACCACCAACCGGGAGTGGAAGCTGGGAAAAAGGCAGCTGGAGAAATAATTGAGCTACAGCAAAAAATAGTCGTTTTTCTTAGAAAAAACACTGAAACTGAATACTCCATTGAGGATTTGGCATCCGGTATTGACGTCGAATCGTCCCGGGAAGATATCTTTCAGATTTGTCAGTGCCTTACCGAAAATCCCTCAACAGGAATCGTAAGTAATGAGTCAGAATCCATTGACTCAACACGTTTCAAATCAAAATAGTTGATGTTCGTTTACCCAAAAACATTCGACGTCATCGTAGTCGGCGGTGGACACGCAGGGCTTGAAGCCGCATTGGCTGCGGCCCGGATGGGGTGCCAAACTTTGATGCTGACAATGAACGCCGACACCATCGGCCAGATGTCCTGTAACCCCGCTATAGGCGGCTTAGCCAAGGGACACTTGGCAAGAGAGATCGACGCTCTCGGTGGTGAAATGGGGAAATGTACGGATATGACTGGGCTGCAATTCCGCATGCTCAACACGAAGAAGGGTCCGGCAGTCCGGGCGCCCAGGACACAGTGCGACAAGAAAGCATATCAGTTTCGAATGAAATGGATTTGCGAACGCGAACCCAACTTGGATGTGCGTCAAGGGCAGGTTGCCAGTCTCGTTCACAAAGGGGGCAAGGTTACCGGCGTGCAATCTACGATGGAGATCCAGTACAACGGATCGATGGTGGTCATTACCACCGGTACGTTCCTAAAAGGACTGATGCACGTTGGAGCCAACAAACAAACTGGCGGCAGAGCTGGAGAAAGTTCCGTTGGCGGATTCTCCGAATCATTAAAATCGGTTGGTCTGAAATTGGGCCGATTAAAAACAGGTACCCCACCCCGGCTCCTGATGCGTTCGATCGATTTCTCAAAGACTGAAGAACAGCTAGGAGACGAGCCCATTCCCTATTTCAGTTTTTGGAAAGAGGAATTGTTCCACGTGGAACATTCCGGGATTAATCCAAAAGATATCGGCCATTCCGACGGGAAATATCCTCCCGGCTCCACTTTGGATCGGTTAAACGGCCAATTACCCTGTCATATTACCTTCACAACCAGCAAAACCGCCGAAATCATAAGGGAAAACCTGCATAAATCCCCAATGTATTCTGGTGAGATTGAAGGCGTTGGGCCGCGATATTGCCCTTCTATTGAGGATAAAATCGTTCGTTTTGCCGATAAGGATAGGCACCAAATCTTCTTGGAGCCTGAAGGGATTGCCACAGACGAAATGTACGTCAACGGATTTTCAACCTGTTTGCCGTTTGATGTCCAATATGAAATGGTCAGGTCCATCATTGGCTGCGAAAATGCGGAAATACTCAGACCCGCTTATGCGGTTGAATATGATTTTGCGTTTCCAACCCAGCTAAAGAACACACTCGAAACGAAATCGTGTGAAAATCTTTTTCTAGCCGGACAAATCAATGGAACATCCGGATATGAAGAAGCCGGGGCTCAGGGACTCATCGCCGGCATTAATGCAGCGCTAAAAGTTCAGCAGAAGCCTGAATTGGTCTTAAGAAGAGATCAGGCTTACATCGGGGTACTGATTGATGACCTCATCACCAAGGGTACCGCTGAGCCATATCGAATGTTTACTTCAAGAGCTGAGTACCGCTTGCTCCTCAGGCAGGATAACGCGGATCTCAGACTTTGTGAGATAAGCCGACAGATTGGTCTGCTTTCTGACCGTCAATTTGGTTTGTTTCAAAGAAAAAAACAGCAATATGATGCTGAGATGGAGCGAATCCGCAATACCCGTGTTGGCACTGATTCATTAGAGCAACTGCTAAAACGGAATGATTACACCCACAAAGACTTGCCCCAGCCGGAACTGCCAATCACACGAGAAGTAGCGGAACAGGTTGAAATCACTGTGAAATATGCCGGTTATATCGACAGGCAGGAGGCAGAAGTGGAACAGTTCAAGAAAATGGAATCACGCTCCATCCCTAATTGGATTGATTACGACCAAATCCCTGGTTTACGAACTGAATCACGGCTTAAGTTGAAGGAAATCCAACCGGCAACCGTCGGCTTGGCCTCACGCATCTCGGGGATAAATCCCACGGATATCTCTCTGCTCATGGTTTGGATAAAAAGAGGGAAGGGAGAAAAAACGACCACTTCGGATGCCGCTGACCGTCCAGGGCCTCACAACACCTGCTGCGGAGACCTGTAATGTTCCACGTGGAACACTTACAGTAATCTTCCAATTATCGGCTTCAACTTGTCAATTGTAGCACTTGGCCAAGCGCTGCGTTGAGTCATGATCGCGTTATCCAGCACTTGCTGGCTTGGCCAATTGGGCTCGCTTGGTATTAGTCTTAATGCGTTTCGAATAATCTCCTTCGCGTTCGTTACATTTTTGGTCATGTTGGCAATCACCGTTTCCACAGAGACGGGCTCTTCTTCAACTTTCCAACAGTCATAATCCGTGACCAGAGCAAGTGTGGCATATGCAATCTCCGCTTCACGCGCACATCGGGCCTCCCCGAGGTTCGTCATTCCGATCACGTCAAAACCCAGTTTTTGGTTCCTCAACGATTCAGCTCGTGTACTGAACGCCGGGCCTTCCATGTTCACATACGTACCACGATCATGAATCTTCACTGCCAAGCTATGAGATGCATCTAACAAGAGTTGGCGAAGTTTCTCACATATGGGTTCGGCAAAGGGAATGTGCCCCACGATACCTTCGCCAAAGAAAGTGTGAGCTGCGGACTGTTTGGTATTATCAACGAATTGGTCGATCAGAACAATGTCACACGGAGAATATTCCTGCTGCAAAGAACCGACTGCGCTGGCACTAATGATCCAGGAAACTCCAAGTTGTTTCATCGCCCAGATATTGGCGCGATGGTTTAATTCGCTCGGAAGAATCCGATGGCCACGGCCGTGGCGGGGAAGGAAGACTACTTCCCGGCCATCCAGCTTTCCGATGAGCAACTCGTCTGAAGGGGAACCAAAGGGTGTGTTTACTTCAGTCCATTTTTTAGCCACAAAGCCTTCGATTTCATAAAGTCCGCTGCCGCCAATGATCCCGATTTTATCCATGCGAAGAACGTAACGGATAAACAGAATTGAAAGAAGTGTAAATAAATTATACTATTTGTATAATTTTTTATTTCATCAGAAGGTTGATGTGGGTTTTTCCCTTGGCGGTCAGGGTCCACTGTTGGCCTTTTTTGAAAACCAACTTTTTACAGGGTGCCGCCTTGTAAGCGTCCGGAAATACCTCGAGTAATTTTACCTCGTTTTCCTCCAAATCTCCTTTATTTATAGGGGTTAATTTCACTGGCAGCCCGTTACTGTTGAGGTAAATTTCATAACCCCCAACAGGTTGCGTCCCTGAATTTTTTACTACAAGTTGCGGGAATCTATTGGCCCATTTTAAATTAGTTTTGCCAATTTTAACCCTGCACAGCACCGGTTGGCTTTGAACGAATTCTAGGAGGCTGAAGGGTTTTTTTCGTGCTTTTGCATTTCGCTGCTCAAGGAATACTTTCCACGGGTCTATGCCGATCAGGTTTTGGCCATTCCACATTCCATGGTCGTTCCTTGTGCCGGGAAGGTTGGTTTTGCGCCACGTAGTGAAATTCTTGTTTGCCATAAAATTGATTTCAAAGTGCAGGTGGGCTCGCTCCCTTGAGATGCCTTGTTTTGTATTTGCGGTGCGTCCCATGACTGCGATGACTTCGCCGGATTTCCTGAAATGACCCACCTTGAGCCTGTCAGCAATTTTCCTCAGGTGCGCATAAAGAGTGAACACAGTTAGTCCATCCACCTTGTGTTGCATGACGATGTAGTTGCCATAATTGGACAGCCCGGGCTTGGCATTAATATAGACGACTGTGCCGTCTGCTGCTGCGGTGATAGGATCGATCGGTTCCCCCTTGCTGTCGCGTTGAATGCATTTGATGTCCAACCCCTCGTGCATCTGCCAGCCTTCAGACCTCACGCAGCCAAAGGTTCCGCTTGGCCAAGTGCGCCCTACGGTGGGCGTGAAATAGTCCGCCTCATTTCCCGACTCAAAGAGGGCGCGGTTGGGAGTGGGGAGTTGGAATGCTTGGCCAAGCGCGCTGATCGCTTGGCCAAATACAATCAAAATGAGCAGCGCGAGAGGCTGGTTCATCAGTTGTTTTTTTCGATCTCTTTAATGGCAGTGGTTAGTCCGTTGACTATTTTTTCCGCCTCCTCGCGGGTGCAATCCGGGGTGAATCGGAGTATGCCGGTGGTCTTGCGAGTGGTGATCATCGGGGCTGCCAGTACCCGTGAATCGGTGAACTGACAAAAGATCGCCATCCGTTTGCCCTTGGATGAAGTTGTATAACTTTCGAGCACTGCAGTGCCATGTCGGTTGAATTGGAATTGAAGCGCGAACCCGCCGATGACGTTCATCAGTGAAACCCGCTCGAGATCTGCCGTGTCCAAAAACGGCTTGCTGTTCACATAAAAGATGTCGGGGTCGGCCCGATAGACGGAGACGCGCTTTGAGAATTTGGTACCGTCGTTATTCTGCTCAAGATAGATATTGATGAGCGCGTAGTTCTCCCCGGGCTTTTTGTTTTTGCCCGTCTTGCACCCCAACCCAAGGCCTGCCGCGATGGATAAAGCCAATAAATAGTGTTTGAACATGAATCTCTGTCTCCGCATAGTTCCCGGCCGCATTTGCGCGGAGAATGTTTAAACATCATGGGCAAACAACACAATAAAGTAATCAAGCGTCAGCGTCGCAAGGCATACCTCAAGCGTAAGAAGGCCGCGGCAAAGTAAAAACCCTAACCACACCCGGAATTCAGTCGCCGGGGATTTTTCTTTTTAAATGGGACAGATATTTAACGACATTGTGGAAACCATCGGCCGGACTCCGCTGGTGCGCCTGAACAAGGTCACCGAGGGAGTTGACGCCACGGTTTTGTTGAAGTGCGAATTCTTCAACCCGCTTTCCAGCGTGAAGGATCGCATCGGCATGGCGATGATCGAGGACGCCGAGAAAAGTGGTGCGCTCACCAAGGACACGGTGATCATCGAGCCCACCAGCGGCAACACCGGCATCGCGCTGGCCTTTGTGGCCGCAGCCAAGGGCTACAAGTTGATCCTGACCATGCCGGAGACCATGTCTGTCGAGCGCCGCACTCTATTGGCCATGCTCGGCGCGGAACTGGTGCTGACCGAGGGGCCGAAGGGAATGAAGGGCGCCATCGAAAAAGCAAACGAGCTGGCTGCCGAGACACCCAACTCATGGATCCCTCAGCAATTTGAAAATCCTGCCAACCCAGAGATTCACCGGCAGACGACTGCCGAAGAAATTTGGAACGACACCGACGGTGCGGTGGACATTGTCGTGGCCGGTGTGGGAACCGGCGGAACGCTCACCGGCTGCTGTGAGGTGATCAAACCGCGTAAGCCGGAGTTTCAGGCAATCGCCATGGAGCCGGCCGATTCCCCAGTCATATCCCAGACTCTGGCCGGCGAAGATCTCACCCCTGGCCCGCACAAGATTCAGGGAACCGGCGCCGGTTTCGTCCCGGGCAACCTCCATCTCAAGGGGGAGGACGGCAGCGAGCAAATCTCCGATTGTATCCGAGTCAGCAACGACGACGCATTCGCCATGGCTCGGCGCTTGGCCAAGCAGGAAGGCATCCTGTGCGGTATCTCCAGCGGGGCCAACGTTTGCGCTGCCCTCGAAGTAGCCAAGCGACCAGAGAATGCTGGCAAGACCATCGTCACAATCGCCTGTTCAACAGGTGAAAGGTATCTGAGCACCCCGTTGGCTGAAGAAGCCCGAGCTCAGGTCGGCGGCTGATATTTCTTAGCTAAGCCACTAATAATTAAATACTTAAATGGATTATCCGATCTCTAGTCGGGCGGCTTCGCTCGCCCCATCGTTGACGCTGGCCATCTCGGCCAAGGCCAAGGAACTGCGTGCTGCAGGGGAAGACGTTATCGGCTTTGGCGCCGGTGAGCCGGACTTCGACACACCGCAGCACATCAAGGATGCAGCAGCCCAAGCGCTGGCCGACGGCTTCACCAAGTACACCCCCAGCAGTGGCATTCCCGAGCTGCGCCAGGCCGTGGCCGACAAGTTTCAAAAAGACTACGGCGTCGAGTACGAGCCGAGCCAGGTGATCGTCAACTGCGGCGGCAAGCATTCCTGCTTCAACGTCATCTACGCCACCTGCGAAGCCGGCGACGAAGTCATCATCCCAGCGCCGTACTGGTTGAGCTACCCGGAGATGGCCAAGCTCGCCGGGGCCAAGCCGGTGATCCTCGAGACCACCGACGCCACCGAGTTCAAGGTCACACCGGAGCAATTGCGCGAAGCCATCACGCCCAACACCAAGCTGTTCATCCTCAACTCGCCCAGCAATCCGACTGGCTCCGTTTACACGGCCGATGAAATCAAGGCACTGGGCGACGTCTGCGTAGAAAAAGGCGTGCTCATCATGAGCGACGACATCTACGAAAAGCTTGTCTACGACGGGGCCGAGTTCACCAGCGTCACCGGCTTCTCAGAGGAACACCTGGCGCACACCATCATCGTACACGGCCTGGCCAAGGCGTACTCAATGACCGGCTGGCGGATCGGCTTCCTCGCTGCGCCCAAACCGATCGCCCAGGCGATCAACGCGCTCCAGAGCCACAGCACCAGCAACGCCACCTCGTTCGCGCAGAAGGGCGCCGTCGCCGCGCTCACCGGGCCGCAGACTCACCTCGACGAGTGGCTGACTGAATTCAACAAACGTCGCAGCTACGCCGCCGATCGGCTGAACAACATGGCCGGCGTGAGCTGCGTAAACAGCCGAGGTGCGTTTTATCTGTTCCCGAACATCGAGGGCACCGGCTTGAAATCGGCCGAGTTTTGCGAGCGCCTGCTCGAGCAGGCCAAGGTGGCCGCCGTCCCCGGCATCGCGTTCGGTGCTGACAACAACTTCCGCATCAGCTACGCCACCAGCATGGAAAACATCCAAAACGGCATGGACCGCCTGGACGCCTTCTGCAAAACCTTATAACCGCAGCCCCAAATTGTAGAAACAGCCACCCCTGCCTTGCACTTGACCAAGAGGCGCGCCGTTTACTGAGGCGCCGTTTTTACCGGTTCAGGACATCGTCATTCTTGCCGAGGTTAACAATGGTGAACAGAGTATAAGTTGGGAAACCTCACCGACCGCGACTTACACTGTCCTTGGCTGCCAAGCGGGGAACGGCCCGTACAAACCGTTAGCTGATGGGTTGACCTTCGATGGTGGCAGAGGATCGTTCGGCACGCGCGCAAAGTCGGATGCCCACTTTTTCATCATCAAAGCTGAATAATAGAATTGTGAAGAAGCTCATTATCCTATTCCTGCTCGGGGTCGTGCATGGCCCGCTTGGCCAAGCGCAGACGCCGATCCGCGTGGCCTCGTACAACGTCGAGAATTACATCCTCTCTCCCATCCAAAATCGGCCGCTCAAGACCAAGCTGGCCCAAGCCAAGGTGGTCGAGAGCATCCTCGCGGCCAAGCCGGATGTGCTCGCGCTGCAGGAAGTCGGCAAGATCAAGGCCTTGGCCAAGCTGCAGAAAGACCTGAAGGCCAAGGGGTTAAAACTCCCGTATGTGGAGCACTTGAAGTCGTTCGACCCGGCGATTCACGTGGCGTATCTGAGCCGATATCCGTTCAGGAAAATCACGAAGCACGACAACGAAAGTTACCTGCTCAACGGTCGGCGGCTGCATGTCGGCCGGGGATTTGCCGAAGTGCAAATCTCGGTGCGCGGCTATGACTTTTCGCTGATCAACGCGCACCTCAAGTCGAAGCGAAAAGTGCCCGAGGCCGACCAAGCGGAGATGCGATTGCAGGAGGCCTACCGGTTGCGACGCATCATCGATTCCCGGCTGAAGTCCAACCCCGAAATCAACCTCGTCGTGCTTGGGGATTTTAACGACTACTACAATTCCAAGCCGGTCAAGGCGATCGTCGGTCGCGGCAACTCCCGCCTCATCGACACCCGGCCCAGCGAGCGCAATGGCGATAGCGGGCCGAACCTGAGAAACAGCAAATGGTTTCCACGCGATATCTCGTGGACTCATTTTTATGGCGTCGAGGATGTCTACTCGCGGATCGACTACATCATGCTAAGCCCGGGGATGGCGCGTGAGCTGGATCGGGCCAACTCATCCATCCCGGTTGTCCCAAACTGGGGCCACGGCTCCGATCATCGGCCGGTGGTGATTTCGGTGCACGCGAAAGACCGGTGAACAAGCCTGCATGCGGTTCTCGTTTGAAATCGCTTCGGCCGCTCTTATAGTGCGCGTCCCTTGCAGGATGCCATGAGCAGGATCCCCTCTAGTCCAACAACGGACAACTGGTCCATTGAGGAAGCCAAGCGGACGTACCACATCGACCGCTGGGGCCTTAGCTATTTTGACATCGACGAAGAGGGCAGGGTGGTGGCTCGGCCGCGCCCCGACAACGGCGGCGCAACCATTCGCCTGACGGATATCATCGACGAAGCCCGCGAACGCAACCTCCGCACTCCGCTGCTGATCCGCTTTCAGGACATCCTCCGGCACCGCGTGCAAACGATCAATGCCGCCTTCGCCAAGGCGATCTCGGAGTACGAGTACAGGGGGAGTTATCGCGGCGTTTTTCCGATCAAGGTCAACCAGCTCCGCGAGGTGGTGGAGGAAGTCCTGATCGCGGGCGAATCGCACCAGACCGGCCTCGAGGTTGGCAGCAAGCCGGAACTGTTTGCCGCGCTCGCCCTGCACGAGCAGCTCGGCTCGCTGATCATTTGCAATGGCTACAAGGACGAGGCGTACATCCGCATGGCTTTGCTGGGGCAAAAGATGGGAAAGACCGTCGTGTTGGTGGTCGAGAAAATGGAGGAGTTGGACCCGATCGTGGCGGTGTCGCGCTCGATGGGTGTGAAACCGATCCTCGGCGTGCGCGTGAAATTATGGAGCAAGGCCGACGGCAAATGGGCGGCCAGCGGCGGGGAAAATGCCAAGTTTGGCTTAGGTACGGCGGAACTGCTGGACTTGGCCAAGCGCTTGGCCAAGGCGGAGCTGGCCGACTGTTTTCAGTTGCTGCACTTTCACATCGGCTCGCAGGTGCCGGACATTTTCACCGTCAAGAAAGCGGTGCAGGAGGCCTCCCGCTACTACGCCAAGTTGTACAAGATGGGCTTCCCGATTCGGTGGTTCGACGTCGGCGGCGGGTTGGGGGTCGACTACGACGGCAGCCGGTCAAAGAGTGACAGTTCAAAAAACTACTCCCTGCAGGAGTACGCCAATGACGTTGTGTACCACGTTGCCGAGGTCAGCAACGGCGAAGGCGTGCCGCACCCTGAAATTATCAGCGAGAGTGGGAGGGCGATAGTCGCGCATCACAGCGTGTTGGTGGTTGAGGCGTTCGGGCGAGTGACCAAGGGCCGAACGCTAGAGAACATTACCTACGGGGAAAAGGAGCACGACTTCGTCCGCGAACTACTCGAGCTGCGTGACCGGCTCGATTCCTCCGGCAAACTGGAAGCCTGGCACGATGCCAAGGAAATTAAGGAAGCCGCCCAAAGCATGTTCAACATCGGCATCCTCGAACTGGAGGACAAAGCCAAGGTCGAGTCGTTGTACTGGGAGATTAGCCAGGCGGTGGTCCGGGATTTTGGCGACCGCACGATGGTGCCGGAGGAGATTCGGCAGTTGGACGAAAACCTGTCAGACCAGTACCTCTGCAACTTCTCCGTGTTCCAGTCACTGATCGATCACTGGGCGTTGAAACAGTTATTCCCAATCGTGCCGCTGCAGGGATTGGAACGTGCCCCGGAACGCGAGGCACGGTTGGTGGACATCACCTGCGACTCCGATGGACAGGTCGATCATTTCATCGATCCGGAAGCCCAGCGCGACACCCTCCCGCTGCACCTGCCGACTTCGGTTGAAGGTGGGCCGTACCATCTCGGTTTCTTCCTGATGGGCGCGTATCAGGACATCATGGGCGACATGCACAACCTGTTCGGCCGCGTGAACGAGGTGCATGTGTTTCTCGATCCCGACGAGGAAAACGGCTACTACATCGAGGAGGTGATCGAAGGCACCTCAATCGCGAGTGTGCTCGACATGGTTCAGTACGACGAAAAAGCACTGGTGCGAAGCGTGAAAAAACAGATCGACTCAGCGATCCAGGACGACCGGCTCAAGCCATCGGAAGGCATGCGCCTGCTGGCCGAGTACTCCAACGGCCTGCGCGACCAAACCTACCTGAGCTTTTGACCGTGGACGAACCGGAGACACAACCCGCTGACCTGCTCCCCTCGCTCGCGAAGGTGGCGCGAGGTTCGTCGATCCTCTTTTGGGGACTGCCGATCGCGCTTGTGATCACCACCATGTCCAGAATCTCCAACTGGACGGATGCCGCCTACCCGATTGGCCTGCTCCTGCCGCCTGCGGCGTTTGGCATGCTTTGGTATGGGCTGTACATCCTCACCCCGTTTCAGCCGCAGGAACGCATCTGGCAGCAAGCGCTTGGCCAAGCGAAGCTGTGGGGGATCGTGAACCTAGGGCTGGCACCGTTTCTCCACTGGCACCATCGCGCCCCTGACGAAGCCTACTTCGGCTACCTGGTTTCACTGCTCGCCCTGACATTTATTTTCTACCTGATGACCCTCAACAAGGTGCTCGCCCGTCTGGGCGCCATGTTGCCGGACGAAACACTTCGGCTTGAGTCACAATTGTTCTCAAAAATGAACCGCGCCCTGCTGGTGATGATCCCGGTGGGGTACGGCTTCATGTTTCTTCTTTCGTTCATCAGCGACCCGCCGGAGTTTCTTTTGCGCCTGCTGGACTTCGCCCTTGGAATGCGCCCGTGGCTCTTCATGGCCTTCGTCCTTGTACCCCTGTCGATGACCATGTCGCTTCTTTGGAAAACAAAGGAAGCCATCTACGCCAGCGTCTTTAATTCCAACGAGTGATCCTTTAACGGGAGCTCCCAAGTCTCATTTCTAAGCCTTGTCACGCTCGATTGGCGGTCTTACTTTGGCGCTCAAGCGCAATGAAAACCATTACTCAACTTTGTTTGGCCCTGACACTTATCCCCCTGACTGCGCACGCCGAGGAGGCGCGTTGGTGGAAGGGCAACCTTCACACGCATTCGCTCTGGAGCGACGGGGATGACTATCCCGAGATGATCGCCGACTGGTACCGCAGCAACGACTACAATTTTCTCGGCATCTCCGACCACAACATTCTCGCCGAGGGACAACGGTGGATTCATGTAGAGAAAAACGCGGGCGGCCGCGTGGCGTTTGAAAAGTACCTCAAACGGTTTGGCGACAACTGGGTGGAACACAAAGTCGAGAACAAGGCGCCACAGGTTCGGCTCAAGACTTTCGCCGAGTATCAGGCGAAGATGAGTGTGCCGGGCAGTTTCCTGCTGATGCAGTCGGAGGAGATCACCGACCGGTTTCAGGGACTGCCCATCCACCTCAACGCGACGAACCTCAAAAAACACATCTCCCCACGTGGAGGCACCAGCCCGGCCGCCGTGCTGCAAAACAACGTGAACGCCGTGCTGGAGCAGCGCAAGGAAACAGGCCAGCCCATGTTCCCCCACATTAATCACCCCAACTTCGGCTGGGCACTCAAGCCCACCGACATGATCGAGCTGAAGGGCGAACGGTTTTTCGAAGTCTACAACGGGCATCCGTCTGTACGTAACCAGGGTGACAAGGATCACCTGAGCACCAGCCAAATGTGGGACATCATCAATGCCTACCGCACCGGCGTGTACAAGCTGCCACTGCTTTTCGGCTTGGCCACGGATGATTCCCACAACTACCACAAACTGGCCATCGGCAAGAGCAACACCGGCCGCGGCTGGGTGATGGTCAAGGCTAAGTCGCTCTCCCCGGCCAACATCATTTCATCGATGGAAAAGGGTGACTTTTACTCCTCAAGCGGAATTACCATTTCAGAAATTAAGAGCAACGGCAGGGTGTTTTCGTTTAAAATCAAACCTGAAGACGGCGTGTCATACACCACCCGTTTCATCGGTACGCGAAAGAATTTCAAAAGCAGCCCGGACAAAGCCAAGCGCAACTCGACCAAGCCAATCGATGCCGGCATCGGCGTGACCCTTGGCCAAGCGCAGTCTCTGGAGCCAAGCTACACCTTCAAGGGTGACGAGCTGTACGTCCGGGCCGAGGTCACGTCGTCGAAAAAGAAGGCCAACCCCTACGTCGCCGGCGAATTCGAACGCGCCTGGCTCCAGCCTGTGCGGCCTTCTAAATAATAAGCGAGTGAATGTTACAAAACTTTTTCTCTTAACTGCACTAGGAGTTGTTCCAGCTAGCTCGTCTGCTGCGGGGGATTCCCCGGCGGATTATCAACCGGAAGCCCAGCGACTAACTCACGCAGCGACCAACAGTGTGTTTGGTTTTACGCGCTTGGCCGCGATGTGCGACACGTTTGGGCCGCGCTTCACCGGTTCCAAGAATCTCGAGGACGCCATCGACTGGTGTCTTGCCGAGATGAAAAAGGACGGTTTCAAAAATGTTAGGGGCGAGGCGGTCCGGGTGCCCCGCTGGGTTCGCGGCAAGGAATCGGCCGAGATGATCGCTCCACGTCATCGCAAGCTGCCGATGCTTGGCTTGGGCGGCAGCATCGGCACACCAAAGGAGGGCATCACGGCAGAGGTACTGGTGGTCAGTGGATTTGATGACCTGAAAAAAAGAGCCGCCGAGGCCAAAGGCAAAATTGTCCTCTTCAACGTTCCCTTCACCGAATATCGCGAGACGGTGATTGTCCGCACGCAGGGCGCGATACATGCAGCACGCGCCGGTGCCGTGGCCAGCCTGATCCGCTCGGTTGGCCCGTTCTCGATGCAGACCCCGCACACCGGCGGCATGTCGTACGCCAATGGTGTCAAAAAAATCCCCCATGCGGCCCTGTCACTTGAGGATGCAAACATGCTCACCCGCATGGCAGCGCGTGGCGAAAAGATCACCGTGCGGCTGAAGATGGAGGCTCACATGCTGCCAGACGGCATTTCGCGAAACGTCATTGCTGAAATTCCCGGCTGGGAAAAACCGGAGGAGATCGTGATCGTCAGCGGTCACATCGACTCATGGGACATCGGGCAGGGCGCGATGGACGACGGCGGCGGTTGTCTCGCCGCATGGGAAGCTGCGCGTCTGATGCTCAAGCTCGGCCTCAAGCCAAGGCGCACCGTGCGCATTGTTCTTTGGACAAATGAGGAGAACGGCATTCAGGGTGCGCTGCAATACGCCCAGCGGCATGAGGCGGCACTGGCCAAACACACGCTGGCGATCGAGTCAGATTCCGGCGTGTTCAAACCTACCGGGTTTGGCTTCCTCGGCAGCGGGCGCGGCATGGAGATCATTCAGGGGGTCGGCAAATTACTCGACCCCATCAACGCTGGTCGCATCGACAAAGGCTGCCGTGGAGCCGACGTCCTCAAGCTCGTGCGCGGCGGCGTGCCGGTGATGCACCTCGAGGTCGATCGGGAAAAATATTTTTGGTATCACCACACCGATGCCGACACAATGGACAAACTTGATGTTGGCGAGTTCAATCAATGCGTCGCCGCCATGGCCGTGATGGCCTACGTCATCGCTGACTTGCCGGAAACACTTCCTCGCTGATTTCTCAAAATTAACACCATTCTGCGGTCCCCGGTTTGAATATACGGGCGTGCAGAATCGTTCTTTCTGGGCTACTTTTCGCCGTCGCGATGGGTTCGAGACTGTACAGAATCACATTTTTATTCATGGCGGGATGCCTTGGCCAAGCGCTTGGCCAAGCGGAGGAATCCCAGCCAAGCGTTGTGCCAACCAGTCAGGCAGAGTTTGAGCGGGATATTTATCCGCTCATGAAGGACATCTGCTTTGGCTGCCACGGCAACAAGCGGGCCAAGGCGGAGCTAAACCTCGAGGCCTTTAGTGCCAACCCGGATTTCTTCAAGGACGGCAGGGTGTGGGAGCGCGTCGCCGAGATGCTGCGCCACCGCGAAATGCCGCCGGAAAACAAAAAACAGCCGTCGGAAGATCAGCGGATTCTGCTGACCGAGTTCATCGACAAGGAGTTGGCTAAGTTCGACTGCTCCAACCCAAATGTGCCGGTGAACCCGGGCCGCGTCACGTTGCGCCGGCTCAATCGCAATGAATACAACAACACCGTTCGCGACCTGTTCGGCGTGGACTATCAACCGGCTGCGGATTTCCCCAACGACGAGGTCGGATACGGCTACGACAACATCGGCGACGTCCTATCGATGTCGCCGATCCTGATGGAAAAATACCTGCGCGCCGCCGAGGAGATCACGGCGCAGGCAATCCGAACCGACATTCCACCCTATCCGCCCGAGGACGCCATCCGCACCAAGCGCTGGGGAACGCGTAGTGACGACGGTGCTGTTCGGCTGGAGAACGACAATCTATGGGGTCTGTTCCGAGAGGGCAGCATCGATATTCGCTACCCGTTTCGGACAGACGGCGAATACCTGTTGCAAATTGACGCCTACGCGACGCTTGCAGGGCCGGAACTGCCCAAGCTGCAGGTGACGCTCAATGGCGAACCAGTGAAGACCTTCGAGGTAAAGATCACCGAGGAAAAGCGACACAACTTCATTCTAAAGCTCAAGCCGGGCAGGGGGAACCACCGCATCTCCATTGCCTACATGAACAATTACGTGAACAACGATTCGCCCGACCCGGCGCTTCGTGGCGATCGCAACCTGTTTGTTCGTGGTACAAAAATGATCGGCCCGCTGGATGCGCCCCAGCCGAAGCTGCCGGAATCACACCGGCGCGTGATCGTCCGCCAGCCGAATGCGACGGAGATACGCGATGTCGCAAGGGAGTCGCTGAACCAATTTGCGGAAAAGGCGTTCCGCCGCCCGGTATCGGAAAAGGAAATCACCCGGCTGCTGACGTTCGTCGATATGTCACTGGCTGACGGCGGGTCGTTTGAGCAGGGCATGCAGTTGGCCGTTCAAGCAATTCTGGTTTCACCCCACTTTTTATTCCGCTGGGAACTGGACACGCGGCCAAGCGGCGACGAGCCAATCCGTGAGTTGACCGACTGGGAGCTGGCTTCACGGCTTTCCTATTTCATCTGGAGCAGCATGCCGGACGCCGAACTCCGGCGCTTGGCCAAGCGCGGTGAGCTTTCCAAGCCGGACGTAATGCAGGCGCAGATTCGCCGGATGATCGCCGACCCTAAATCTGATGCGTTGATTGAAAATTTTGCCGGGCAGTGGCTGCAGATTCGCAACCTCGCAGGCGTCACGCCGGATCCCACCAACTTCCCCACATTCGACGACTCACTCCGCCAGGCGATGAAGCGGGAGACGGAAATGTTTTTTGGCGCGTTGATGCGCGAGGACCGGAGCGTGCTGGAATTGATCGATTCCGACTTCACCTACCTCAACGAGCGCTTGGCCAAGCACTACGGCATTGATGATGTGAAGGGCACTGAATTCCAGCGGGTGAGCCTGGCGAAGGGTAGCGGCCGCGGTGGCATCCTGACCCATGCCAGCATCCTGACAATCACCTCCAATCCCACCCGCACCTCTCCCGTGATGCGTGGCAAGTGGATTCTCGAGCAAATCCTCGGCACACCACCACCGCCGCCGCCGCCGGACGTCGAGGAGCTGGAGGAAAACGAGGAGGCGATCACCAGCGGCTCGCTTCGTGAGCGACTAGAAAAGCACCGCGAGAAAACAGAGTGCGCCACATGTCATTCAAAGATGGATCCGCTTGGCTTTGCGCTGGAGAACTTCGACGGCATCGGCGCTTGGCGGGATGTGGACGGCAAATTCCCGATCGACCCCTCCGGTGAACTGCCCACCGGTGAGGCAATCAACGGCCCGGATGGACTCAAAAATGTGCTAAAATCCCGCGAAACTTTTATTCGCACACTTAGCGAAAATCTGCTAACTTTCGCCCTTGGCCGTGGATTGGAGTATTTTGACAAATGCGCGGTCGATGAAATCTGCCGGCAATTGAAGTCAAACGATTTTCGGTTTTCTGCGCTGCTAGGTGGCGTGGTAAACAGCAAGCCATTCCGGTTTAGCAACTTGCAAAGAGAGGAAGATGAGTAAAAGTCACATTCATAGGAGAACCTTTTTGAAAGGACTCGGGCAGCGGTGTCACTGCCGATGCTGGAGAGCATGTCTCCGGTGAAGGCATTGGCCAGCGCCACGACGCAGCCACCGGTTCGCATGGCGTTCATGTTTGTTCCAAACGGCGTCCACCTTCAGGAATGGAAGCCAACGGCTACAGGTGCCCACTACGATTTGCCGCGCATCCTCAAGCCACTCTCACCGGTCAAGCGTGACATCACCGTTCTCAGCGGGTTGACTCAGGACAAGGGCCGTGCCAACGGTGACGGTGCCGGCGATCATGCCCGCTGTGCCGGAGTGTATTTGACCGGTGTGCAGCCGCTAAAAAGTCAGGGTTCGGAGATTCGTGCCGGTGTTTCCGTCGATCAATTTGCCGCGAAGAAAATCGGGCACAAGACCCGGTTTGCCTCGCTGGAGCTGGGAACAGAGCCGGGGCGGCAGTCCGGCAAATGCGACTCCGGTTATAGCTGCGCCTATTCCAATAACATCTCGTGGCGCGACGCCACCACGCCGATGGCCAAGGAGACCAACCCACGACTGGTTTTCGAGCGGCTCTTCGGCAACGACTCGAAGGGGCAACGCAACGAGAGCCTGGCCAAGCGCCAGCGTTACAGGAAAAGTATTTTGGATTTCGTGCTGGAGGATGCCAAGTCTCTCTCAGGAAAAGTCAGCGGCAACGACCGCATGAAACTGGACGAATACCTCACTGCGGTTCGCGAGATCGAGCAGCGTATCGAGCGTGCCGAGGGTGAAAGCTCCCTGCGCCCCAACGTCCTCGCCGGCCTTGAGAAACCGGAAGGGGTTCCGCGCAGTTACGAGGATCACATCCGCCTGATGGGCGACATGATGATTCTTGCGTTCCAGACTGATGTCACCCGGGTTTCCACCTTAATGCTGGCCAACGCCGGCTCGAACCGTAGCTACCGCCAGATTGGCGTGAACGAGGGCCACCACTCGCTGTCGCATCACCAGAACGACCGCGCGAAGCTGGAGAAAATTTCAAAGATCAACACGTTCCACGTCCAGCAACTCTCGTACATCCTTCAGAAAATGAAATCGACTTCTGAAGGCGACGGCTCGTTGCTCGACAATACCATGATCGTTTACGGCAGTGGCATCAGCGACGGCAACAAGCACAACAACGAAAACCTGCCCATCCTGTTGGCTGGACGCGGTGGTGGTCTGGTTCGTCCCGGTCGTCACATCCAGTACTCGGAGGATACACCATTGAACAATCTGTTCGTCACCTTGCTCAACCAGATGGGTGCCACAACGGATACCTTCAACGACAGCACAGGCCACCTCCCGTTCCTGTCCTGAGCCGGTGCTTGCAGAACGAATTTACATCCCGCCACTGGCGGGATTTTTTTCGCGCATGAAGTTTTTCTACACCGTTTCCGTCCTGCTCATTGGCGGCCTTTTGGCCGGTGCTGGGGAGGTTGAGGACTTGATTGCGGAACTCGACAGCGGCGACAAGGTCAAGCGCCGTGAGGCCGCCCGCTCACTCGCACTGCTCGGCCCGGACGCAAAGGCCGCCGTCCCCGCTCTCGTCAAGGGGCTAGACGACGACGAGGAACAAGTCTTCTTTTGGTCCGCAACCGCGCTTGCGAAAATCGGACCTGCCGCCTATGAGGCCACCCCGGAACTAATTAAGCGCCTCAAGAGAAGCAGCCGCCGTTACAAGGATCAGATCCATGTGCGGATCGTCCATGCACTCACGCAAATCGGGCCACAGGCCGTGCCCCAACTCACCGGAGCGCTTGGTTCGGAGGATAGCTCCGTTCGCCTGGGCACAGCCAGAGTGCTGGGCAACCTCGGCTCCTCCTCAGGTGAGGCAGCTCCCCGGCTCTTCGGCCTGCTGGCGGATGAATCAAGTAGCGTACGCACTGCGGCCGGCTCCGCGCTTGGCCGGATTGGCCAAGCCGCCCATCCGCAAATCATGCAGGGCATTTCGGCAGAAAGTGCCAAAGTGCGTGCTGCCACCGCCGGAGCCATTATTTGGGTTCAGGCGAACTCACGCCCGGCGATGCACTTGGCCAAGCGCTTGGCCAACGAGCCAGACACAGGGGCAAAGGTCGCCGGGTTGAATGCCTTGAACCGAATCGGCTTCGATGGAGAGCGGATGCTTCCGCTGCTCCTGTCGGCGCTGGACTCTGAAGAGCCCGGCCTGCGGCAGGAAGCCCTCAGCGGCATCCTCAGCCTGCGCCCCGACGCCCGGGCAGCCGTGCCGCACCTGATTGAACGATTGTCTGCGGAAGACCCGGCCAAGCGCGAACTAGCCATCGACCTGCTAGGCCGCATGGGCGATGACTCTGCCGCGGCTGTCCCCGGACTCATCGCTGCGCTTGGCCAAGCGGAGAAGGACGAGAGACAACTCATCCAAAATGCGCTGGTCGAGATGGGGCCGGCGTCCATCCCCGCTGTACTCGAATCCGCCAGGGACATCCCCTTGGCCAAGTTGTCAGGAGAAAACTGGCAGGCAGAGTGCGTGGGCAGCATCGGTATCCAGGCGGTGCCCTCCCTCACGCGCGCCTTGAAGCAACACTCCGGCAATGGAGCCGGGTTATTGTCGCTCATCTCGCTTCAAAAAATCGGTGACAAATCACCCACGACACGCCAGGCGATCCTGCCATCACTGGAACACGATCAGGCGATATTTCGCGGAGCGGCCCTCAGCGCACTCGTCGCCTCGACCGCAAAACCTAATTCACTGATGCCCCGGCTGCAGGCGGCGATGGGTGATTCAAACTCTCTCGTCCGACAGGCGGCGATGAACGCACTTGCCAGCCTCGGCTCCAGCGCCAAGGGCGCCACCACGGCATTGGTCAACAGCCTCGACGACAAGGACGCCGCCGTTCAACTGAGCGCCATCCGGGCGATCGGAAAATTGGAAAGTGACGACTCCGCACTGGCCGAACGGCTTGTGAAATTTCTGGACGGAGCGAACGAAGAAACCCGGCTGGCCGTGGTTGTTTCACTTGGTGGATTTCGCAAACTCCCAGACTCAGCCGTCAACAGCCTGGTGGAGGTGCTCGAAGCGGACCATGCCGAAACACAGTCCGCTGTCTTTGGCGCACTGGCCAAGCTCGGCTCATCCGCCAAACCGGCACTGCCTGCCTTGAACACCGCACTTAACCATGACAACGAATCCGTCCGTGCCTCGGCGCTGAACGCGCTGGCCAAGGTGGAATCAAACGAAGGCAAGCTGCTCAACGCACTTCAATCCAAGCTGGGCGACAAGTCTGCTGCGGTCCGGCACACGGCCATTCGCGAGCTGGGCGAACTGGGCTCCGACGCCCGCCCTGCAGGCCCCGCATTGTTCGCGCGGTTTGACACTTCCGACGACCGGCAGGTCACCATGGAAGCGCTACGAAAAATCCGTGTGCGCGACGTGCAGCTTTACATTTCCATCCTCCACAACGAAGAGCCACTGGTGCGTTTCTTCGCCTGCCAGGCGCTGAGGCGGGCCGGTAAAAATGCAAAGCCCGCCGAGGAGGAACTCCGCAAATTGCAGAAAGACAGTTACGACTTTGTCCGCCGTGAGGCCCGGCGTGCGCTTGAGGCGCTGCGTTGAGTTGGGGTTAAGTATTTTCTTTGCAGCACGATTCTGTAACCTGACCGGCCGTCCCGGCCGTCTCTAACCAGACGCTTGGCCAAGGGCCAAAACAACAATTTCAACATGATTCAGCACTCAACAATTCGATTATCCCTGACGCTTGGCTTCGCAATCGCGCTTGGCCAAGCGGCGTTTGCACAGCCGGCAGAGCGGCCGCCACGCGGCGGGGAACGCCCCGACCGTGAGGCACTCCGGAAGCAAATCCTCGAGCGGTTCGACAAAAACAAGGACGGCGAACTCGACGAGGAGGAACGCGAGGCCGCCCGCGATGCATTCCGCCGTGGGGAGCGCCCCGGCGATCAGCCTAGAGCGGAAGGGCGACCGTCCTCTCCACCGAGCCGGGGAAGCCGCAGCAGGGGCGGACGAGGAGGGCGCGGTAGCCGTGGCCAGCGAATTCAGTTGCTCCCCCAGTTTGACAAGGACGGCGACGGCATCCTGAACAAGGCCGAGCGGGTCGAGGCACGCAAGTTCGTCCTCGAAAAACGAGGCGGGGGCGGTGAGCGCGGGGGCGACCGGGGAGGCTCCCGAGGCGGACGCCCGTCAGGACCGGACGGAGACCGCGGTGGCAGACCTCCGAGACCAGATGGGGACCGCGGTGGACGCCCGCCAAGGCCAGACGGTGACCGAGGAGGCAGACCTCCACGGCCGGACGGCGATCGCGGCGGCAGGCCGCCAAGGCCGGATGACCGCGGTGGCAGGGAAGAGCCGACACGTGATTTTTCTAAGGCCGAAAAAATTTCTCCCTCCAACGAGAAGCCGTCCAAGAAGGGGCTGTACCACGAGGGAACGCTCCGCACGTTGTTCATCACGACCAAGGACGACGAGTGGAAGGAGGAAATGGAGGCCTTTTATCGAACCGACGTCGCTGTGCCGGCGGACCTAATCGTCGATGGCAAACTGTACAAGGACGTCGGGTTAAAGTATCGCGGCAACTCATCCTACTTTTCCGTGTCTCCGGATTTGAAACGCTCGATCAACCTGTACATCGACCACAAGCATGACGGCCAAAAACTACTCGGCTACAAGACGCTGAACCTGTTGAACAGCAACTCGGATCCGACATTCATGCGGGAAGTCATCTACTCGCATATTGCCCGGGACTACATCCCGGCCTTCAAGGGCAATTTCATCAAGGTCGTCATCAACGGCGAGAGCTGGGGTATCTACTCGAACATCCAGCAGTACAACAAGGATTTCCTTGAGGACAATTTCAACACTCGCGGGGGTGTCCGCTGGAAGATCGGCGCCGGTGGCGGGGGTCGCGGCAACCTGCGCTATCCTGGTGACAAAAAGGAGGATTACGCCGGATTCCAGTTGCGCACTGATGGAGCCGATGACGCGTGGACGGAGCTGCGCCAATTCACAAAGTTGTTGGATGAAACTCCTCTAGATCTGCTTGAGGAAAAACTGAGCGACCGCTTTAATCTAGACGGGGCGTTGTGGTCGCTCGCGCTAGAGTGCGTTTTTCAGGACGAGGGTTATTTCACCCGCGGAAGTGATTACAACCTGTACCTAGACCCGGACGGACGCTTCCAGTTGCTGCAGCACGACGGCAACGAGGTGATGAACATCCCGGGCGGCCCAGGCATGCCCTCCGGTTTGAACGGGCCAAAACTGGAGCCGTTTTACAATGCCGACAACGAGGACCGGCCTCTGATGCACAGGCTGTTTCAGGTGCCTCAAATCAAGGCCCGCTACCGGCATCACCTGAAGACGATTACCGAGGAGTGGATCGACTGGGGAAAAATCGGCCCCTTGGTCGCTGGTTACTCGGAGTTGATCTCAGACGAGATCGAAAAAGATGTCCGCAAGCACAGCTCGTTTGACGCCTTCAGAAAAGGACAGGTCGAGACCAGCTCGGACGGACGCCGCACCAAGCTCGGCCTCAAGCCGTTCACCATCGGCCGCCGCGAGTTTTTGTTGAACCATCCGGATGTGAAACTGCCAGCGCCAAATATTGAGTCGGTGAATGAGATCGATGGGGCCAAGTCTAATGAGACCATCCGTGTCGTGGCCAAGACAACCGGCGACACCAAGGCTGAGACTGTCATCCTCTGGCACGCAGACGGTTTCAACGAGCCGTTCCAACAGGTCATCATGCACGATGACGGCAAACACGGCGACGGCAAGGCGGACGACGGGGAGTTCGGGGCAAACATCCCGGCCCAGCTCGCCGGAAAAAAAGTCCGTTACTACGTCGAGGCACGCTCCGGTGGAGAAGAAATGACATCCGATTTTTACCCGTCCCGTGCCGAGGCCAAGCCGCTCACCTTCCGCGTGAAGGCGGCCAAGGCCGACGAATCCGCTCTGCGAATCAACGAGGTTGTCGCAGAAAACAAGGCCACTATTAAGGATCCACAGGGGGACTTTGACGACTACATCGAGATCGTGAACACGTCTGATGCCGAAGTGGATTTGGCCGGCAAATTCCTGACCGACAACAAAAAGAATCCGCGCAAATGGAAGTTTCCTAAAGGGACGAAGATTGAAGCGAACGGTCGGTTGGTCATTTGGGCGGATGAAAACGGCAAAGCCAAGGACGGCCTCCACGCCAATTTCAAGTTGGCCAAGTCAGGCGAGACGATTCAGCTCGTTGACAGCGACGCCTCCGGCAACTTAATCCTCGACGAGGTCAAGTTCGCCAAGCTCGAAACCGACCAGGCGCTGCGTCGCCTGCCGGACGGCAAAGGTGAGCCAGCCGTCGGCAAGCCAAGCCCCGGCAAAGCAAACAAATAACCCAGCACTGCAACCGTTTTTCAACAGCCCCTGTTTATCGGGGGCTGTTTTCTTTTGGCCGGGCTTGGCCAAGCGCTTGGCTTTTGCTACCCCTTCGCATCTCATGTTCTCGACTCAAAAATATTTGTTTGCTGTTGCCCTGTTGCTTTTCCCTTGCTTGGCCAAGCCGGCATCTCCCAACATTGTCATCATCATGGTAGACGACATGGGCTACTCAGATATCGGCTGCTACGGTGGGGAGATCGAAACTCCGAACCTCGACAAGCTCGCCGCCAATGGCCTCCGGTTCACCCAGTTTTACAACTCCGGCCGCTGCTGCCCCACGCGGGCGTCGTTGCTCACCGGGCTGCATCCGCATCAGGCCGGGATCGGGCACATGACCAACACGCCGGCCAAGCCCAAGTCGCACGATCGCGGCGTCCCGGGTTTTCGCGGTTTTCTCAACCGTAAATGCGTCACGATCGCGGAGGTGCTCAAGCCAAGGGGCTACCACACGCTGATGTCCGGCAAGTGGCACGTCGGCTATCACGGCAAACAAAAGTGGCCGCTTCAACGCGGGTTCGACCGCTACTACGGGATCATTGCCGGGGCATCGAATTTCTTTCGGCCGGAGGGGCGTCGCGGGCTGACGCTTGGCAATGAGCCGGTCAAGCCGGAGGGGGATTACTACACCACGGACGCGTTCACCGATTACGCCATCCAGTTCGTCGAGGAAGCCAACGATCGGGATGACCGGCCGTTTTTCCTCTACCTCGCCTACACCGCGCCTCACTGGCCGTTGCACGCCCGCAAGCGAGATATCGACAAGTACCGTGGCCGATACATGGAAGGCGGCTGGGACAAGATCAGTCGTGATCGTTACAAGCGGATGCTCGACATGGGCTTGATCAGGCAGGAATGGGGCAAGGCACCGCGTGATGCCCGGGCTTGGGATGATCTTTCGGAGGAGAAAAAAGTGGAGCTGGATTTGCGGATGGCAATCTACTCCGCCCAGGTTGATTCAGTGGATCAAAACGTCGGTCGACTGATTGCGTCTTTGAAGAAAATGAAGCGTCTCGACAACACGATTATTTTTTTTCTGAGCGACAATGGCGGCTGCGCCGAGGGCGGTGAACTGGGAGGCGGCGCGAAGGAGGATCTCGAGAGCGATCGGGGCTTCATGCTCTCCTACGGGCGCGCGTGGGCCAACGCCTCCAACACACCGTTCCGCCGTTACAAACATCATGTGCACGAGGGCGGCATGGCCACGCCGTTGATTGTGCATTGGCCGGACGGAATCGCTGCCAAGGGGGAATTCAGAACACAGTCTGCTTTTCTCCCCGACCTAATGGCAACGACAGTGGCCGCCACCGGGGCTTCCTACCCCAAGCGTTATCACGGCAACAACATCCCCCCAATGCAGGGCGTGAGCCTCCTCCCGGCCTTTGCCAATAAATCACTCGGCAACCGGCCCTTGTATTGGGAGCATGAACGCAACAAGGCCATTCGCATCGGCGACTGGAAACTCGTCACGGCTGGCGACAACGACTGGGAACTGTACAACCTCGCCAACGACCGGGCGGAAGGCAGCAACCTCGCGGCCACTCACCCGGAACGCGTCAAGGTCATGGCTGACCAGTGGGAAGCGTGGGCACGAAAAGCGAAAGTCGTCCCGCGTGACCGCAGCGCAAAATAGCACTACTCTAACCTCAATATGCGTTGGTTGCTGGAGTCGACCACGTAAAGTTTCCCCTTCTCCCACGCCACACCGTGCGGCTGCTTGAGTTTGATTTTTCCACGGCCAAGCAGTGTCGAAACTTCCCTCGTCTTTGGATCGAACTTGCGAATCAAATGGTTCACGTCATCAGCCACAAAGACGTTTCCGGCGGGGTCGGTGCAAATGTGTTTCGGCCCTCTGAATCGCGCTACTGAACCAACGCCATCGGCGCTCCCTTTGTTTCCGTTGCCCGCAACGGTTTAAATTTTTCCGTCCGGGCGAATGACGCGCTGGGCATGACCTCCGCGCTTAAGCACATAAACATTCCCGGCCTCGTCACTGCAAACTGCACGCGGATCGACCAGCGGGGCCTCGGTAGCCATCGTGCCGTTTTTCGGGATGCCTCTATTTCCGTTCCCGGCAATGGTTTTGACGATGCCGGAATTCAAATCCATCTCGTGGATGCGCCTGTTTTTCAAGTCGGCAATGTGCAGCTTGTCCCCCTTCGGATTCAATGTGATGCACATAATGTAGTTGAACTCCGCCTTGGAAGCCTGCCCGCCGTCTCCGCTGAACCCGGGCATTCCGGTTCCAGCGATGGTAGTGATCTGCCCGTTGGCATCGATCTTTCGAATGCAATGATTCCAGCTATCGGAAATGTACACGGAATCATCCGGGCCAATGGCGATGTTATGCATTCCGTTAAACCTCGCTTGGCCAAGCGGACCTCCATCACCCCTGTAACTTTTGCTGCCGTCCCCGCTGACGTGAGCCCGTACGCCGTTGGCCAGACGGTGCACCCGGCCCCCCTCGAGTTCGACAATCCACATGCGGCACTTTGAGTCGAAGTCCACTCCAAACGGGCGATGCAGCGGGTTCGGCCTCGTGGTCACCGCACAGCCTTCGCCGGGGTTCCAGCTACCGTCGATAAGCGTCACCTTCAGCTCGGCTTGGGTGGTTGCCACGATGGCAACGAGCAGGATGCAGGGAATGAGTTTCATTGTTTCTTGTTCCGCTTGGCTGCCATTTCAGTCGCTTGGCCAAGGTCGCCCTGACTGGTCATCCAATCCTGCAGTTGCTGCTTCAGGCGGGCTTTGACCTTGGCCTGTTTTTCCCGGCCAGCAAGATTGTTCAACTCGTACGGGTCTTTGCTCAGGTCGTACAGCTCCTCGGCTGGCCGGTTCAAATATCGTTTCACAAGTCTGGCCGCCTTGGGGTCAGTCTTGGCGGTACGCACCCATGAGGCCCAGTAGTTTTCCTTGTCGTTTTGCGTGAGGGCATTTTTGAACGTTACCTTGTGGTTTAGGTTCATGATGTACTTCCATTTGCCGGCGCGGATGGAACGCACAGCGTAGCCGGTCGGCGGCGAGCCGATGGCATTCATCTGCGTGTGCACCCCGTAGGTAACCGAGTTGTGTCGCTTGGTTTTACCCCGCAACACGCCGAGAAAAGTCCGGCCATCCAAGCCCTTGATCGCTTCGCCACCGGCCATCTCCACAAGGGTGGGGGCAACATCGACGTAGTGGATCATGGCATCGCTCACGCTACCGGGTTTCACTTGGCCGGGCCACCGGACGATAAACCCAACATTGAGTCCGTTTTCGTAGCAGGTCCATTTGCAGCCGGGATATTGCGCTCCCTGTTCGGTGGTGAAAATCATCGCTGTGTTGTCCTCCTGTTTTGTTTCGCGGAGGATTTTCATGCACTCGCCCACTTCCCGGTCGAGGTCGGTGATCTCGGCGTAATAACGGGTCAAAGATTCGCGCATCTCCGGTGTGTCTACCCAGTAGGGGGGAATGGTCAGCTTGCCCGGATCGTACTGCGATGCATCGCCCGCGGACCAGGGCACATGCGGACTGTTCGATGTGACTAACAGGCAGAACGGCTGCTTTTCGTCGCGGGTAACAAACTCACGGATCGCTTTGGCATCCACCTTTCGTGAAACCTGCTCGAACGGAAAAGAAGACGGCGGGCCGAAGTGCCGTTTGCCGCTCAGCCCAACGCGATACCCCAGTGCCTTGAGGTAATGCACGAGGCTCTTCGTGCCCGGCTTGACCTTGGAATGATTCGGATACGCCCCACTTCGTACCGGGTACAGGCCGGTGTACATCTGCTGGCGTGTCGGTGCACACATGGCCGTAGATGTATACGCCATGTTAAACCGCATCCCTTGGCTAGCCAGCCGGTCGATGTTTGGCGTCTTCACATCCTTATTGCCGTAGACGCCAACGCTATCCTTGTTCAAGTCATCTGCGATCACGATCAATATGTTTGGCTGCCTCGCCGCCTCCGCTTGGCCAAGCGATGCCGCCAAAAAAATCGCAAAAGCAACTGTCGAAAGTGTGTGTACTTTAGATCGGATCATCATCTCGCGCTTCCGTATCAAACAGAGCCTGAGCCGGCAAGGCCGGGATGGTCGCTCACTTTGAGCGGTTTGTTTTCGCGGTGGGACTGCTCACCCAACTCTGAGAGGATGAAACTCATGCGGACTTCCTCATGCGCGACCGGCGCCGGCTTTCCTTCGTTGATGCATTCGAGAAATTCAACCAGCTCGCGCTGGTACGCCTCTTTGTAGCGACTGGGAAATGAGTGTTCAATCGTAGGCCTGTGCAGGCCTTCCTTGTTCGACAACACGGTGGAAACCGGCGCCCGGTTTTCCGCCTGCAACATCCCCTCGCTGCCGAACACCTCGATTCGTTGATCGTACCCGTATGCCGCAAATCGGTTTACGTCGATGCTGGCGATCATGCCGTCGTCGTACTTGAGAGTGACGAGGACGTTGTCCAGGTCGTTTAGTTTTCCGATGCCTTCGACGAAGCTGCTGCCGACGGCAAAAATCTCGACAGGATTACGGCTGGTGATAAAACGCAGCATGTCAAAATCGTGGACAATGCAGTCATGAAAAATACCGTGCGATGTGCTAATGTATTCCATCGTCGGGAGCGGTGAGTCTCGGGAGGTGACGCGCAACATCTGGAGCACCCCTACCTGCCCGGCCTGCACCCCTGCGGCAAGACTTGCAAAGGACGGATCAAAGCGACGATTGAAGCCAACGAACAGCGGTAGGTCGTAGCGCTTGGCCAAGTCGAAACAGGTATCAATCTCGTTGAGATCACTTCCCAGCGGTTTTTCCGTGAAGACCGGTTTGCCGGCCTTGAGCGCGTTTTGGATCTGCCCGAAATGCTCATGCGTCGGCGAGGCAACGATCACGGCATCGACGTCCGCTTGGCCAAGCGGTGCATCCACGTCCGTTGCGTAGGCGCACTCCAGTTCGGCGGCCAAGCGCTTGGCCCTGGCTTCATCAACATCCACCACGCATTTCAGCCGCAGGCCGGGTATCGCCTGAATGCTCTGGATGTGAAACTTCCCCGCCCGTCCCAGGCCAAGCAGCACCACGTTTTTTCGATCGATTAAACTCATCTGTCCATTTTTGAATTATTCATTCCCTATTTCCATCTCTGTCTTGCCTCCATGTTTGCGGAGAAGCTCGGCTAACGGCCCGCTGGGGGCGGCTGCTTCCGCTGCAGGATTGCCTGGCATACCGGAGCTATAAAGCAAATCAAGAGGCGTCCTCCCTTGACCGTTCACAGCGTTTACATTTGCTCCTTTTGTAATTAATAATCCGACCAGTTGAACGGTGTTGTTTTGATTCATCTCGAGAGACCTATGGCTGATGATCGAGTGCAATGGCGTGCCTCCAAATTGAGAGTTCGCGTTCACGTTAGCTCCATTTTCAATTAATAAATTCGCAACTTCAACTGACTTAACCTGATGTAATAATCCATCCAGCTTGGCTTTCAAATCTGTCCCGCTGGCCAGGAGCAGGTCCACGATCTCCGCGTGATCCAACTGTACTGCCCGGCTAAATACATCTTTTATTTTTTTCGATTCTTCCCCGCCGTCGGATATGTGTTTTTTTACGGCCTCCGCATTTCCTGAGTTCACTGCCGCTACGATGGATTCCTTTGCTCCGCTTTCCCCGCCGTGCTTTCGCAGTATCGCAGCTATTTTAACCCTTTCTTCTCTGGCGGCTTTGTGCCAGCGGGTACTTCCATATATCGCTTTATCCAATGGAGTATTGCCGAGTGAATCCTTGATATTCACATTGGCTCCGTTTGCAATGAGCAACTCAATTAACTCGGTTTCTCCGTATGAGAAGAAGGCCCAGTAGTGTAAAATGGCCGCGCCGTTCTGATCCTTAAAATTCACGTCTGCGCCACCGGCAATCAACAACTCGGCAACTTCCTTGTTTTTCGAGTAATGCAGTGGAGGATTAATGAAATCCTCCAAATACCGCTCTCCAAGATTCGCTGAATTAGGATCTGTTCCCGCTGCCAAGTGTTGCTTGATAGCCTCTGTGTCACCCTCCATTGCTGCTTCATGGATAGAGATATCAGGAGGAGTCGGTTTGCCGCAGCCGGTCATTAAAACAGCCACGATTGAAAAGATGATTTGTGGTTTCATTTCCTTCTGCGGATTTGCTTATCAGCCAGTCAGCCAGTCGGCAAGCTGCTGGTTCTGCCTTGTGAGGGAAGGCGACGGTGATTAAAACGTCCCCGTGCCGGATTCCTCCCATAAACGCGCCAATCAAAATACATTCTCGCTCAAGCGTTACATCGGCCAGAGCATGAGGCAGGTCGACGCAGCGTTGAACCGGCATCTGCCCAAGGCATCCGCAAAACCGAAAACGCTGCACGAATCGATGCGTTACTCGGTGTTCGCCGGCGGCAAACGGTTGCGACCGATTCTTTGCAAGGCCGCTGCCGAGGCGTGCGGGGGCGATCCGAAAAACTCATTTATACTTGGCTCTGCAGTGGAGTGCATCCACACCTACTCATTGATTCATGACGACCTTCCGGCCTTGGACAACGACGATTACCGGCGCGGCAACAAAACCAATCACATCGTTTATGGGGAGGGCATCGCGGTGCTGGCCGGGGATGCCCTGCTCACTCTGGCTTTCGAGCTGGCCAATGAGGCCAATCCAACCAAGCGTTACAAGCAAAACGATTTCGTGGGTGAATTGGCCAAGACTGCTGGGCACGCCCAATTGATTGCTGGACAGGTGGCCGACCTCGAAGGTGAGGGGAAGCCGGTGTCGCGTGCCCAACTTCGATACATTCACGAGCGCAAAACCTCCGCGCTGCTGACCTGTTCCGTAAAACTCGGCGGTATGTCCGCCAACTGCACACCCCGTCAACTCGAGGCGCTGACCGATTTTGGCTACCACGTCGGGCTGGCGTTTCAGGTAATCGACGACATCCTCGACGTCACCCAATCATCCGAGCAGCTCGGCAAAACCGCCGGCAAGGATGAGGCGGTGCAAAAGGCGACCTACCCCTCCATCGTTGGCTTGGAAAAATCCCGCAAAATCGCTGCTGAACTGACGTCCAAGGCCTATCAGGCGCTGAAGCCTTTCCGTGGCAAGGCCGTTGCGCTGGAAGCACTTGCGGACTATCTGCTGAAGCGCGACCACTGAGCTTGGCCAAGCGGAGTTAGCGCCGGCGTTAAACAGGTTTGATTTTTTGCGCTTGGCCAAGTTTACTCGGCGCACGCTGAAACAACAGCTCTTCAACAAATGGCAGCTAAAGCTAAAAATCCATTGGTGAGCATCCTCATGGGAAGCCAGTCCGACTGGGGCGTCATGTCCAATTGCGCCCAGAAACTCGAAGACCTTGGCATTCCGTGGGAAGCTCAGGCCATCTCAGCGCACCGTGCCACCGATGCGCTGATCAAGTACCTCTCCACAGCGGAGAAACGCGGCGTGGAAGTCATCATCGCCGCCGCCGGCGGTGCCGCTCATCTTCCCGGCGTGGTCGCCGCTAAGGTCACCCTGCCGGTGCTTGGCGTGCCGATGGAATCTGCCTCACTCAAGGGCATGGACTCACTGCTGTCGATCGTTCAAATGCCAGCCGGCGTCCCAGTGGGCACTCTCGCGATTGGCAAGCCGGGCGCTATCAACGCCGCTCTGCTGGCTGTCGCCATCCTTGGTGTGAAGTCGGCCAAGTACAGGAAGATTTACGACAACTTCCGCAAGGATCAGACAAAGAAAGTCTTGGCCAAGCGGAAGCTGGAGTTGCCGGCGAGCTAATTTAACTCATTAACCAAATACTAACGACTGTCTTCGGGCAGCCGTTTTTTATTATTTAACCTGTATTTTTCCCTCGCAATAGTAGGGGCATGGGCACAGCATTAAGCCTTTGCATGAGCAAAAAACAGGTCATTAACGAGAAAATTGAGGCAGCTGCCGGTCGGCGGAAGATTCAGGCCGGCTGGCGAGGCATGTGGCTTGGCTTGTGGGTCGGCGTCTGCCTTTGGCTGGTGACGATCGCTACGTACAAACTGCTGCCCATTTCCACGGCGATGGTGTTTGGGCTTGTGATCGTTGGCCTTTCGTTCCCGGTGATCGGCCTAGCCCTCGGCTTGGCCAAGCGCTTCGCCGCCCGCGACACGGCTCGCTGGCTGGATCAGGAAACCGGACTGAAAGAGCGCCTGAGTACGGCTGTTGAGTTGACAGAAACAGAGGCCAAGGGCTCCGAGTGGTCGGCATTGGTCATACGGGATGCCGCCCAGGCCGCTGATGAAATTGAGCCAAGGAGGCTGCTACCGCTTCGACTGCCTGCGTTGTGCAGCTGGACCCTGCTGCTGTTGATCGCCTGCTTTGCGCTTGGCTTTGTGCCGGAACACCGTAGCAAAGCCTATCTGGATCAGCAGCGAGATACCGCCATCATCGAGGACGTCGGAACCAATCTGGAGAATCTCACCAAGTGGCAGGTAAAGGAAAACCAGCCACAATTTGATCCGACCGAGGAGGTGCTTGAGTCTGTGGAGAAACTGGGCCGGGAATTCCAGAAGGGCGAACTGCCACGCGACGAGGCCTTGGCCAAGCTCACCAGTCTGGCCGAGCAACTGCGTGATGAAGCCAAAAAGCTGGACCAAGCGCAGACGATCAACAAGTTGCAACAGGCAGCCAGGACTCCGGCCGGAACGGCGGCTCCCTCGCCGGAGGAAATGCAAAAGCAAATGGCTGAGCTGGAGGAAGGCCTCGGAGATGCGAAGGACGCCAAGCCGGAGCAGTTCGACGAGATAAAATCCAAGTTGGATGCCATTAAGGAAGCCGCTGTTGGGCTTCCGGATGCCAACACACCGGAGGGAAAACAGGCTCAACAGGAGTTAGCCCAGTCGTTGGCGGATCTTGCCAACATGGCTCAGCAAATGGGGCTGGAAATGCCGGACCTCGACAAGGCCATCGAGGCGCTAAAGGGCAGTGATATCGATCAGTTTCTCAAGAATATGGAGTTTTCAGCTCAGGAACTTGAGAAAATGGCGGAGTTGAGCAAGGCGCTTCAGAACCTCGAGATGCAGATGGCGGAAGTGGGAAAAGACCTCGCCGAGCAGCTTGAAAAGGGCCAGGTGCCCGCCGCATTGAGCACGCTGGAGAAAATGATGAGCCAACTGGATTCATCGCAGTTGAGCGCTGAGGAGTTGGAAAAAATGATCGAGGAATTGCAGGAGGCACTTGACCCGGCGGAGAGTTACGGCGAATGCTCAAAGAGCCTTTCCGATGCAAAAGATCAGGCCAAGGCCGGCGATAAATCCGGCGCGTCCAAGTCTCTCGCTAAAGCCAAGGATGAACTCAAGAATATGTTGAAGGAAATGGCCGACGCCCAAAACCTGATGCAGGCATTGGGAAATCTGGAGCGCGCCCAGATGGCAGTGGGTAACTGCCAGTCTTTCAGCGTCTGCCGCAAACCGGGCGCTGGCCCCAGTAGCAGGCCCGGTGCCGGTGTCGGCATGTGGGGTGATGACAGTCTGCAAATGACCCCTGACCAAATGACCCAGCGCATGGATAATTCCGGCTTTAACCGACCTGATGTCGACCCCCGTGGAATCACCGAGCGCGGCAACAAGGTGCCCGACAACATGGTCGCGTCGCGCATCAAGGGTCAGATCGATCCCAAGGGCCAAATGCCCAGCATCACGTTGCGTGGCGTGAGCATCACCGGCAACAGCAAGGTACAATTTCAGGAAGCCGTCTCTGCCGCACAATCAGACGCCCGCAACGCGCTCAATCAGGACAAAGTGCCTCGCGCCTATCGAGACTCTGTGAGGGACTATTTTGACGACCTGAAGGAATGACGCCCTCGCAGGCGCCACCCCAAACCCAAGGAGATTTTAATGAGCCCAGAGGAAAACATTGCCCGTTTTCGTGATGTGTACGATTCCCTGCGATCCGAGATTGGAAAAGTGATCGTCGGTCAGGAGGCCATCGTTGACGGCACGTTAAACGCCCTGTTTGCCAATGGGCACGTGCTGCTCGAGGGCGTCCCCGGGCTTGGCAAAACATTGTTGGTTCGCACCCTCAGCCAAGTATTCGACCTGTCCTTCAATCGCGTACAGTTCACCCCAGACCTCATGCCTGCCGATGTGCTGGGAACAAACATGGTGCACGAAACTGATGAGGGAAAACGGGTGTTTGAGTTTCAGCACGGGCCGATTTTTTCACATTTGGTTTTGGCGGATGAGATCAATCGCGCCACTCCAAAGACCCAGTCCGCGATGCTGGAAGCGATGCAGGAGCGCAGCGTGACGGCTGGAGGGGAAATCAGAAAACTGGACACTCCGTTCTTCGTGCTCGCCACCCAAAATCCCATCGACCAGGAGGGAACCTATCCACTGCCGGAGGCTCAGCTTGATCGATTCTTTTACAAGCTGGTTGTGGGCTATCCTACGGCTGAGGAGTTGGCCGAGGTGGTCACACGCACAACAGAAGGCAACTCGACTGAGGTCAGCAAAGTCGTGGACGGCAACACACTCAAAGAACTTCAGCAACTGGTCCAGCAGGTCCCGGTGGCGTCACACGTAAAGGACTACGCTGTGCGCCTGGTCTTGGCCACCCACCCTGCAACCGATACGGCCCTCGATATCACCAACCAATTTCTTCGATTTGGAAGCAGCCCTCGCGGCGCTCAAACTCTGCTGCTCGGGGCCAAGGTTCGTGCCCTGACGGAAGGGCGTTTCAATGTCAGCTTTGACGACATTTCCGCCGTGGCCAAGCCGGCGTTGCGCCATCGCTTGATCGTCAACTTCGAGGCTGAGGCCGAGGGGATTACCTCCGACCATGTGTTGGAAAAAATTCTGACAGAGGTGCCGCGCGATTCAGAAGCATCCAAAGTTTCCGCTTAATCCTTTTTACCATTCGCCTGGCCAAGCGCTTGGCCGTTTATTCACCTATGTGGATAACATTGGGGAAAAGTTCGAATCACCAACTCTCCACTCTTATCCTCCTTATCTTCACAACTTAATAACACTTTATCCATCGGTTTTTACTTTCTTGTTCCCTTTCATTCCGATTGTGATTGGATCCCTTTTCGGGTAGGTAACGGGCGTGCGAACGGTTTACTTGGATTACAACGCCACCACTCCTCTCGATACTCAAGTCAGGGAGGCGATGTTGCCTTTTTTGGGAGATTTCTTCGGTAATCCGTCAAGTATTCATCATGTTGGTCGCAAGGCAAGGGCCTTTCTAGATGACTGTCGCGACCGCGTTTCGAGGGTGTGGAAATGTAAGCCAAGCGAGGTCGTTTTTACCAGTGGCGGAACGGAAAGTAACAACCTGGCGATCTGTGGTTCAGCCCGATTATTAAAGGCCAAAGGACGCCACCTCATCACCTCGGCGGTGGAGCATCACGCAGTCCTTCACACCTTTGAATATCTTGTGAATAAAGAGGGCTTCGAGCTGACGACACTACCTGTTGATGCTGACGGGTTAGTTGATCCACAAGATTTAGCGGATGCAATCCGGGACGACACAATTCTGGTGTCCGTCATGGCTGCGAATAACGAGACCGGCGCCATTCAACCTGTTGCAGAACTTGGTTCTATTTGTCAGGAGCAGGAAGTTTTGTTTCATACTGATGCTGTACAGTGGTTCGGCAAGGAACCGTTTAACAGCATCGATCAATTTAATGCGAACCTTGTTTCAATTTGTGGTCACAAATTTCATGCCCCTAAGGGTGTGGGAGCCCTTTACATCAAGTCCCCACTTTTGCCGGATCCCATATTCTTCGGCGGAGGTCATGAAAATGAAAGAAGGGCTGGAACAGAAAACATGGCCGGCATCGCTGGGTTGGTTGATGGGATCGAAAGATTTACTACCACTCCTGTTTTCGAAAGACCTACCCTTCAGCCTTTGATTGAAAGCTTGGCCATGCTTACGGATATCGATGAAGTTAACTTGGCCGGCCCCTTGGCCAAGCGCTTGGCCAACACCATTAGTTTCACCGTTGCCGGTACCGATAGCATGACGCTTTTGGCAGCCCTCGACTTGGAAGGCATTTGTGCTTCCAGCGGTTCTGCATGTTCGGCCGGTTCTCTCAATCCTTCCCATGTCTTATCCGCCATGGGGCGTAATGATGATGCCAATTCTCTCGTGAGATTCTCGCTTGGTCGTGAGTCTTCGATCGAAGATATCGATCACGTGCTGGATCAGTTTCCGAGGGTGCTGGGTCGCATCCGCTCCTCTTAATGACCTGCCCATTAGCGGTGGACAACTTGATGATGACTTTTAAAACTCAGCCCAGCACGTTACTTCTCCTGAGATAATGACATTTGTTTTCACTGCGTGATGAAGCCTGCGGCCTTGTTAAATGGGCCTTTTGTTCCAGATATTCACATTTTCACCGACCTTAATAATAAACCTTCTTTTAAATAGAGAATTCATTATTACAGCATCGCTGGGTCCTGACTGGAACAGGCCAACTTTCAGACAGACAGAAATTTAGATTCCTTTTCCGGCTGGAGATTTCTATGATTTGCGGCCAGATGAAACTGACGATTGGTCAAGAGGAGCTAAATGCAGGTCTCCAATCCGTCCAAAATGTGGTATCCACGCGGACGACCCTTCCCATACTTTCAAACGTTCTGCTCAAGGCGGAAGGTAACAGCCTGTCGCTGACAGCGACAGATTTGGACGTGACAATATCCAACGCCGTAGAGGCGAAGGTGGAACTGCCGGGATCATTCACCCTGCCGGTAAAAAAACTGGTCAGCATAGCGCGAGAGATGGGTGGAAGCCAGATAGAGTTGGAAGTGAAGGGAAGCCAATGCACCATCCAGTGTGGATCATCGTTTTATAAGGTGAATGGGCTGGCAGCAGAGGAGTTTCCGCCGATGCCAGACTTTTCGGGGCAGACCAAACTCAAGATGGATCAGGCCAAGGTCAAGTCCATGCTCCGCCGCACCTCATATGCGGTGTCCACAGACGAGAATAGGTATGTATTGAACGGCCTTTATTTGAGTTTCAAGGAAAACAAGCTGACGATTGTGGCTACAGATGGTAGGCGATTGGCCTTGGCGGAGGAGGATCTGGAGCTACCGGAAGGGTCACAAACCGATGCCATCGTGCCAACCAAGGCGATTCAGGAATTGGGAAGACTACTGGCGGACGAGGGAGAGGTGGAACTTCAACTAACCGAAAATCAGGTTTCCTTCACTCTGAAAAACGAGAGCGGCAATGAGACTTTAATCGTCTCAAAACTCGTTGAGGGCGCTTATCCGAACTACAAGCAGGTCATCCCAGCTGAATCAAAAGAACGCGTTACCATGGACAAGGAGGAGCTCCAGCACGCACTACGCAGGGCAGAGATCATGACCAGTGACAAGTCCAACTCCGTGAAGATGACATTCTCGGAGAATAACTTGACCATAACTTCCAACTCGCCGGAGGTGGGGGAGAGCCGCGAAACGATGGCAATCAATTACACCGGGGAAGAGGTGTCCATAGCGTTCAACCCCCAATTTTTCATCGATCCTCTCAAGGTGCTTGATGAGGACGAAGTACACTTTGAATTTACAGATCAACTTAGCCCAGGCGTGGTGAAAACAAATCATCCATTCCTTTACGTCATCATGCCAATGCGTACCTCCTAGCGCTTGGCCAAGTGCAGGTTATTTTTGCGAGGCAGCCAAACGGTTGCCTCTTTTTTTGGCCCGGTCCGACCTTTTCCAGCGGTTATGCACCCAAAACCAGTTGGCGGGATCCTCGAGGATGTACTGCTCATAGGTGGCATTTACATCGGCCATGATTTCTTCAACCGATCGCGCTTGGCCATTTTCTCTGGTCGGGATTTCAGGGCCAAGTTCCAGTTCCCATTGGCCAATGCCAACTCGGCGGCAAAGGCATCCGTGGAGTCGAAGTTTGTAGCGAAGAGAAAAAAGGGCGGGAGCCGGGTTAGTGGAGCAGGGGCGACCAAAAAAAGGAAGAAGAATGCCACTCCTCCCGGCACTTTGATCGGCTAAAAGGCCGGTAATTGTCTTTGGCCTCTTCATGAAGGCCTTGAGTTTGCCGCCTTCAAATCGCCGGTCAAAAAAATGGCAGCCGGATTTGTTCCGTAACGACTTGATCAATTTATCGACCCAAGGCTGCTTGAATCCTCTGTAAGTTGTGCATAATTCGTATTCCGGCTCGTTATGACCGGCTTTGGCGTACATCTCAAAATTACCAAAATGACCCATTGCCAACATGAAACTCGGCTCGGAGCCGTCTTCGCGTTGACTCCTGTCCAGACGTTCAACGCCCTTGATGGTAAGAATGTTGCCCAACTTTTCAGGCGGAATGTGGGCGGTCTTGATGGATGAGAGATAGACTTCTCCCAAACGACGAAAGTTTTCACGGGCTAGGGCAATGATCTCCTTTTTTGAACGAGAACTTCCCAGGCTGTTGGTCAGGTTATTCACAGCCACTTTACGATGAGGGGCGTCGATGAAATAAAAAAGAAATCCAATCTGCCGACCGACGAAGACGAGAAGCTTTAACGGGATAAACCGAATCACGTTCACAAATGAAACTGCTACCAGATAGAGAATCGTGTTCACGGGTTAGTGAAAACAGATCTGTCGCACGCAATCCTGAAAGTTTTTCGCGCCTTTAAGGATTCGGATTTCGACGCGCATGAAGTAGATGGGCAAATCCCGACGATCGATCTTCGGGAACCGGACGGCGTCCTTCTGGGTGGTGACAATCATGTCCGCCTGCCGCGTTTTGCTACGGTTGATGGCGTTGAGAATTTCCTGCTGGGTGAACCGGTGGTGATCAACAAACCGTTTCGAATAAACGAGATCACCTCCAAGGGAGATCAGGCTCTTCTCGAAACTTTCCGGTAGTGCGATCCCACTGAGCGCACCCACTTTTTTCCCTTTCAACAGGTCCAACCCATGCTGGTCCCCGGTGAAAACGTCCTCGAAATAAAGAGGGCTGTGAACACACTCGATGATACTGGCCTTTGGGTTGTAGTTGGCAATCTTCGCACGCAATTCCTCCGTGTTGCCATCGCTTTTTGTGATGAAAATTATATTGGCTCGAGAAAGGTGGGTAGGAGGCTCACGGAGCGTGCCGCGTGGGAGCATTTTGCCGTTGTTACCGAACGGCTGTTCACGGTCGATGAGCACGACGTCCTGGCGGCGGCCACGAAGTTTCCAGTATTGAAATCCGTCATCGAGCAGCAGTGTGTCGCAGGCGAACTTTTCGATCGCATACCTACCGGCCTTCACGCGGTCCTTGTCTACCAACACGACCACGTCCTTGAGATTGGAGGCGAGCATGTAGGGCTCATCACCGGCGGTCTCCGAGTCCAGCAACAGAGACTGCCCGTCTGAAACAATTTTGGGGGGAGTGATATCCTCTCTAAGCAGCATTTTGTTCAACAACCGCCTGTGAGCAGGCGCTGGCTTTGAGCGATAACCCCGGCTCAGGATGGCCACCTGTCGGCCGGCGTCCTGCAATTCACGGGCGAATTTCTCCACAACCGGAGTCTTGCCGGTGCCGCCAGCGGTGATGTTGCCGATGGCAATCACCTGCACGCCCAGCGTGGAATCACGGAGGATGCGAAAGTTGTACAGGATGCGCCGCGCCTTGACGGCTACGGTGAAAACCTTGGAGAGGGAGTAAAGAGCAGCACGAAGCAGGGCAGCACGCTTACCCTTGCGTTGCCCGTAGATTACTTCCAGGACGAATTGCTCAAGCGATTCAGACCAAGCCAGGAAGATTTCCCTCATCAGCAGCGGAGTGTGCCAAGCGCTTGGCCAAGCGGCAATGTTTTCAACGGTCGCGATTGATTGAGCAATGGCCTGTATCGCAACGCATGCCCCTACTCAACGCATGCCGCCGGGTTGCCACCTTTCCGTAGAAAACCTCGGCCAAGCGAAGAGCAAATGGCAGATGCAGCAACAGTGCACAGGGGAGAAGCGGTGGAATCAGCTTCCCAAAAACACGAAATGCCTCGGCACCGGAGGTCACTTGGCCAAGCGGGGAGATGTGGTGCATAGCGGTCTCCATCGCTTGGCTGGTGATGGCGTGGCGCTCCATCAGCTCGGCAGCTTGGCCAAGCGGAACGAACTCAATGGTTCCAAACCAATCGAGGCGCCGGAGTAGTTGGATTGATTTCTGGCAGAAACCACACCGGTCATCGAAGATCAATTTTCCGCGGGGAGAGGCCATGAAAGGGTGGTGGGCCCAGAGGGACTTGAACCCCCGACCAAGCGATTATGAGTCGCCTGCTCTAACCACTGAGCTATGGGCCCGCTCACGTTAGCGACCGGCATCATGCGTGACGAATTGCGGCGGGGCAAAGAAAATCAGTAGCCCACGGGCCCACCGACGTTGATGCCGCGCTCAAGACAGTAGGCGGCGTTGGCCACGTATTTGTCCGCCCAGTTCTTCAGGCTGGCCCTCTCCTCTTCCGTAAGCTTGCGGACAACCCGTGCCGGGCTACCCAGCACCATCGAGCCGTCTGGTATCTCGTAGCCCTGTTTCACGAGGGCGTTGGCCCCGATGATACATTGGTTGCCCACCAAAGCCCCGTCGAGGATGGTTGCACCCATGCCAACCAACGTCTCGTCGCCCACCCGGCAGGCGTGAACGATTGCGGAATGCCCCACGGTCACATAATTACCCAAGTGGCACCCAAATTCGTCCGCGATGTGCAGGACGGCATTGTCCTGAATATTCGTGCCTTCTCCAACGGTGATCTCGTGGATGTCACCCCGTAGCACGGCGTTGTACCAGACACTGGCTCGGTCCCCGAGGGTCACCGCCCCGAAAACCACCGCTGATTTGGCGATGTAAACCTCCTCTCCAATGGTGGGCGTTTGGGTGAGATAAGTTTCAAGTCGCTGATTTACCGGATGATCACTCTCCATCGCCAAAAGCTACGACCGCATGCAAAGACGGTCAATGGCAGCAGGCACAATCAATTTTATCGAGCGGGACTTGAGAGTTGTTTATTTCCTCCAATCTTGAGTGGCGAGCATCAAAGCAAATTGGGCACTTTGAAAAACGTTTGAGATCCCAAAGGTCGGCGAAGACCCTGTGATTGGGGCTGCCGATGGTGGCGTCCATTGCATCCTCAAGTTGGCCCAGCGTGGGTTCATGGAATTTTCCTGCCTTGGCTAAGGTGTCCATTGCGCCGTTGCCGGTGCGGGTGGGAATGATGCAGGAAACGGAGGCTCCGCAATCGATAGAAAAGTCCACTGACCGCTTGGCCCACTCCACCGATTCATTTTCCAGCACAAAAGGAGGCTGCAGCAGGACAAAGGAGCGCAGGTCAATTTGGTTCTTTTCCAACAGCGAAGCAGCGGCGCTGAAGTCGTCCAGAGACACTCTCTTGTTGAGCTTGGCCAAGGCCTCCGGGTGGACGGTCTCGAGGCCAAGCGCAACTTCCAGCTTTCCTGGGATGGTATCGTTGAATCTCAGGCAGCGCTCCCCGACCAGTGCAGGGTGGCACTCAACGATGACACGTTCATACTTGGCCAAGCGCTTGGCTATTTTTTCATCCTCGGAAGAGGGGATGGCTTTTTCGTCAAAGAAACTACCGGCGTTGTATAGCTTAACCTGATGGATCTTGGCCAAGCTGCCCAATTCTTTCTCCGCTTGGCCAAGCGCGTGGTCGATCTGCTCAACGACGGCACCGGCAGGTACGGATTCGTTCAGCGTGTTCTGCCAGAGGTCGCACATGAGGCATCGCCACGGGCATTCCTTGTTGGTCAGGAAAATGGTGAGCCCATCAACAAGTCGGCCCTTGGCGGAGCGCTCTTTTTCCAGTAGCCAAGCGTAAGGTCGGGTGGGATCGAGTGGGTTCTTTTCACTGCGTCGCTGGAGGATCCACCGGCTTCGGGCAGCCGGTTCCTCCGGGTAAACCAGCCCGGTGCTATCGGGGGATTCAGGAATAAAGCTCCAGGAATTTTTGGCGCAGTTTCCCTTCGCGAGACGGGATGTTTTCGCGAAGCGAATCGACTGAGGTGGCCCCGTGTTGGAAACGCCGCTTTTCGTAGACCGGCATTTCGAACCCGAGCACTGATTTGATTCCACGGGCGACGATGTCGCCCTTGAGGGCGTAAAGTATGTCGACGTCGTAGTTGGTTAGCTCGATGAACGGGATGCCCTCGGCGACCTCGACCACATCCGGCCGGGTGAAGGGGCTGAAGCCCTTGAAACCAAAGTGATGCCCCGGGGCGTAAGTGCGGGCGTATGACCGGCTCAAGCCGCCGGAGTAGGTGAGTGAGTGCTTGATGGTGCCGACACCCCAGCCTTCCTGATACAGCATCTGATTGTTCACCACGCTGCGGATGGTTAGCTCCGGGTTTTCCTCAATGGGATAGTCCTTCAGATTTTCATCGCCGCCATCACCATCGATGAGGTGTTTCCAGGCTGGATATTTTTTGCGGATTCCGCGGCAGAGAGCGACCGCCATGGAGGCGGACTCGATGTCGAGAATCTTGTAGTCTTCGACGATTTGAATCGTCTCTGCCACGTCGATGTCCTCGAGGCTTGCGTCGATTGGCTCGAGGAACATTTCCATGTTCAATTCACCGAGGAAATCCTTGCACTGTTGAAGGTCAGGTCCATCGCCGAATGAAAGCGTGAACGCTTTGAGTCGGCCAAGGTCGCAGCCCAGTTCGCGCATCACCGAGTAGGTCGCGAGGAACACCGCGCCGCTGTCGATGCCCCCGGAAAAACAGCAGCCGATCGGCTCGTTTTTCGGGACGCGCTCGACCCATTTGCTAACCTCCGATTTTAGAGCCGCGATGTAGTCGTGTCCGATGGGGTCGAGATCGGTGGAGTACTTGTTACGTACCGGATTGAAAAAACGCTCGTAGGTCGGGTCAGGATCCGGGCAGCCGACGAGCTGGATGGTGACGAGATAATGCGCCGGCACCATGCGAGTGTAGTATGGATGAAACTGGTCGCCGAATCCTTGCTCCTCGAGCCATTGGCGGATGGCATCGATGCGATGGGCGACGATGAGCGCGGGCCCCTCGATTTGCTTGGCGAGAAAGTACCGGAGCGGACGATCGAGCGACCGTGCCAGCTTCACTTCTTTGCCATTTTTTGCGACGAGTGCAAACGACCCATCAAAGTTGCGGACAGATTCCGGGGCGCCGCCAAGCATGCGCTGCCGTGCCTCATCGGGCGAAATGTTGAGAAGTTCAGTTTCACTGGGGTCGGTCAGATCGACGACGCGTTCGATGTATTCGTGCATTTTCAGGAGAGGTTAAAGACCTTGAGGCGGCCAAATTGTTTGATTTTCTTTTTGTCGTTGCCCTGGCTGACGGTGCCGGCAATGAACAGCTTGTCACCGGCAGCATTGAACCGGGCCTTGGAGCAGCGCATGCCACAGTCGAGAGAGTGAAGCAGCTTTCCTGTGGCTGTGTCAAAAAAAGCCACGTTCCAGTTTCCCTTAAACAATCGCCCGGCCATCACGAAGTACTCGCCGGAGGGATGCTGGTCGAGAGTCTCCATTAGGCCGGCACCATGTTCGCCGGAGTGTGTTTCATCGAGCTTCTTGGCCGGGCTGGAGCGCCAATCGAATCTCTGCCAAAGCTGTTTTCCGTTGCCGGCGGCGGGGTCGCGCGTGGAGCCCATGCCGCAGACCAACAGCTCGTTGCTGTCGTCGGAAAAGCGCATGTCAAAAATACCGCCAGTGTAGTAGTGGCCCTTGATGATGCCCCAGCCGGTGAACGAGCCGGTTATCCACTTGGCGACCTGCTCGCGCTTGGCCAAGTCCCATACGCGAATCTCACCCATCAGGTTGCCGGCGGCCAAAAAACGGTTGTCCGGGCTGAACGCCAATGATTGCACAGGCGGAATGTGCGGAAACTTGGCCAAGTGCTCGCCCGTGGCTGTGTCGTAAACCCGCACCGACGGCTCAACTTCGGGGGCCGGTTCGTATTTGTAGCCGCCACAGGCGTAGCGGCCGGTGACGCTGGCCAGTCTGGTTCCATCGGCGGAAACCTTCATCTGCCAGCTCCAAAAATCGTGAGCCTTGACGTCGCGTACAACCTCGCGCTTGGCCAAGTCGTGCCAGAGGATGCGGCCATCGTACCCGGCGGAGATCAGCGTTTGACTGCCGGGCAGCCGCTCGAGCGAGGCGGCGTAACTGTCGTGGCCCCCGATGCGCTTGGTTTTGCCGGACTGAATCTCGACTGCGTGCACTCCGCCGTCCATGCCGGTGACATGGCACAGGTTGTCGTCGTCCGAGAGGGCAAGGCCATACGCCGCCGTGGGCAGCCGGACTTCCTTGGCCTGCTTAGCCAGCACCTTGGGATGTTTATTTTCCTCGGCCATGGCTCAGGCAAGCAACTCACGGATCGGCTCCGCTTTTTCCTCCACGTAATGAAAAGTTGGCAGACCGGGGAGATCGTATTCGCGGTGGGGATCGAGGCCCAGCGCGGTGAAAATCGTGGCGAACAGGTTGCGCTCGTCGTAAGACTTGCTGGCGACCTCGTAGCCGTCCTTCTCAGTTTCGCCAACCACGACACCCTGCTTGATGCCGCAACCGGTCATCATCATGCTCCACGCCTTCGGGTAGTGATCCCGGCCCCGGGCCTGGTTGATCCCTGGAGTTCGGCCAAACTCGCCCATCGCAACCACGAGTGTGTCGTCGAGCATGCCGCGCTCCTCGAGGTCGGTGACGAGCTGGTAAATGATGTTGTCCAAATCCGGGATCACCATCTGGTAAATCTCATTGTGAAACACGTGGCTGTCCCAAGGCATGCCGTTGGCCACCATCACAAACGGAGCACCGTTCTCGACCAAGTGCCGCGACAGCAGCGTGTGCAGTCCGAATGTTCCCGGGCCGTAACGGTCGCGATCTTTTTGCGGCAGCCGCTCTAGGTCGAACAGGTCAGCGCAGCTCATCAAGCCCTTGACTCTGGCGAACGCCGCGTTTTGTGAAGAGGCCGCGGCGCTCAGGCGGTCGTTTTCGTACTTGCGGCCGATGAAACGCCGCAGTGCTTCGCGCTCTTCGTGGTCGGTGGTGGTGATGTCCGGCAGCCGCTTGACGTCCGGCAGCTTGTACTGGCCACCCAGCCGAACCGGGCCGTACTCGGCACCCAGCCATCCGGCCCAGTTGCCTGCCTTAAAACCCTTGAACTCATTCCCCTCCGGGCAGGGGTCGAGCAGAATGAAATTGGGGATGGGGCTGTCGAGCTGCCCCAATTGCTGGCCAAGCACCGAGCCCAGCGTGGGCCGCACGAACGGCGGTCGCGGCTTGTCGCCACGGTTCAGTAGGTCGATGGCGGTGTTGTGGTTCTCGAGGTCAGTCTTCATCGAGCGCACCACCGCGAGTTTGTGCATGATCTTGGCACAGTTCGGCATCAGTTCACTGACGTGATAGCCGGGCAGCGAGGTGGGGATGCTCTTGAACGGTCCACCGGTGATTCGGCCCGGCTTGGGATCCCAGCTCTCGAATTGGCTGGGCCCACCGCAGAGCCAAAGCAGGATGCACCGCTTTTGTTTGCGCTTGGTTTGCTCGGCAAACACCGGGTTGGAAAAAAGGCCTGCCCAACTCGCGGCGGAGATGGCGCCCACGCCACCGCCCAGTCCCTCGAGAAAACGCCGCCGATGCAGCCCGTGTTCAGGGCTGCCGCATTGATCGTGCGCTTGGCCAGATTTGTTTTCCATCAGTGGTTCATCAAGAATTCCGGGCTGCAAACCATCGCCCACAACATTTGCTCGATGCCCTTGGCCGGGCGATCGTCGCGCCGGCCCAGATAGCCTTCAAACATCGCCGTTTCATCTCGCGATGGCGGCCTGCCGAACACCGTCTCAAACGCTACCGAGACCCGCTCCGACTGTCCGGGCAGATTGAGCAAAAGTGAAGGCAGGTTCAACCCCGGCGAGCCTCCGTCGGGATGTAGCATGTCGCGCACAATTGGGTTGTTGGAGAGAAACATCGCCTGCTGGATGGAGGCGTTGTACTCGCGCGGAAACAGATCCGGAAACTGCGAGAGTAGCAGTTTGCGAAAAGCTGCGGCGTCGACTTTTGTGTCGGATTCGCTTGGCCAACGGCTTGTTGCGACCAACAGCGAGCGGAATAACACCTCGGCGTGCAGCGGCTTTTCCAGTGCCACGGCGAAAACCGACGGCTCAGGCCGGCTCAGGCCGCTTGGCTTGGAGTCGAGTTGGTAAACCTCGCTTAGGACAATGTCGCGGATAAGTTTTTTGATGTCGTGGCCGGATTGTTCAAAATCGCGCGCCAGCCAGGCCAGCAACTCCGGGTGGCTCGGTGGATACTCCGAGCTCATCTCCTTGACCGGATGCACAAAGCCGCGCCCGGTCAACATCGCCCAGACGCGATTGACGAATGCCCTCGCCAGCCCCGGATTGTCTGTCAACGCCGCCTGAGCCAACACTTCGCGGCGAGAGAACCTCGGCTTCGCGGCGACCTTGTTCCCCGGCGGCACGAGGTACTTTGCCGGGTCATCCTTTTCCTTTGTGTCCTTGGCCGGGCGATTTTCTGAAACCGACTTGCCGTTGAGAAAAGTCAGCTCAGCAGGGGCGCTGACCTTTGCCAGATTTTTGTAGCTGATGAAACCGCCGATGGCTGACTCCGTCAGGCCGGGGCCGTTATTCGTATCGACGTTTTTGCTGCGGTTGAACGCGGAGACCAATCCCCAGTAATGGGCCTGCTTGATCTCCGGCGCGCTTGGGTGGTCGTGGCACTGCGCGCACTGCACATCCACCCCGAACGCCACCGGAGCGATCGACTCCGCCATCTTTTGGTGGTCGTTGTTTTGCTCGTAAAGAAACCACGACGCACCGCGTTCGCTGCCATCGCCTGTGCCGGCGAGAATGATGTCGCGCACGAACTCGTTCCACGGGCGGTTTTCGCGGAACACCGTCTCGAGATAGGCATGCCAACGATTGTCCGCCCGGCGGTTGGTTTTGCCCTCATCCACACGACCCAGCAGCAGCACGTCGAACATCTCCCGCATGTGGGGCGCGAACTCCGGGTGAGCCAACAGCGAGTCGACCAGTGCCTCACGCTTGCGAAGCCGATCGTCGGCAAGGAATGCCGTGCGTTCGGAGGGCGTCGGGATGCGCCCGATCAGGTCGAGATACACCCGGCGCAAAAACACACGGTCATCGGCACGCTTGGCTGGGCTGACGCCCTTTTTTTGCCATCCGATCTGCACGAGATAATCGATCACCCGCGAGGCGGGCAAGCTGGCCGCAGGCAGCTTGAGCGGTTTCGGTTTTAAAACAGGGGAGGCCGCAGCCCATGGTTCAGAGCCAGTGTTGGATGAGTGAGGGCTCACATGGGCGGCGACCCAATTCTTCACAAGCGACAGGTCGGATTCCGGGAGCTGCTTGCCTTCTCCCGGCGGCATATGCGGATCGGCCCCGGGGAGGAGCACCTTGTAAATCAGGCTGCCGTCCGGGTTGCCGGGGAGTACCGGTGAGCCGGAGTCCCCGCCCTTGAGGGTCGAGCCGAGCGAGCGCAAATCCAGTCCCCCCTTTTGCTTGGCGCCGCCGTGGCACTTGAGGCAGTGCTGTTTAAACAGCGGTCGGATGTGGGCCTCCCAGTACATCGCCTTTGTCTCCTCGCCGTTGGCCAGGCGCGGCAGCAGCAGACCAAGCGCAACTGCAGCCAAACCAAGCGCTTGGCCAATCGGAAACAGATTTAACTGGCGAATCAAAGGCACGCCCGATTCTCCTTAAGCCGATGTCGAACGTCAACCAAAGGAACCATTAGCGGAGGGAGGCCAGATAGGCGAGTAGATCGGCGGCTTCCTGTGGGGTGAGGTTTTGCAGCAGGCCGGCAGGCATGATGGAGGTGGGCACTTCGGTGAATCGTTTCACGCCTTGCGTGGGCAGGGTTTTTTCCTCTCCGGTGATCAACCGGAACCGCGTGGTGTCCTTGCCACGCTTGAGCAGGAAGCCGGAGTGCGCCTCGCCGGATTTCATCTCGAGCGTGTAAAGGGTGAAGCCGTCGGGGATGGTCGCGGACGGAGCGAGCAGGCTCTCGAGGAGTTGTTCGCGGTTCAGCCGCGCGCCAATTTGGCTGAGGTCAGGGCCGATGTTTTTGCCTTCCCCCTGCACACGGTGACAGTTGACGCAGAGCGTGCGGCCTGCCTGCCGAAACAGGATGCCGCCCTTGACCGGGCTGCCTTTGAGCGCCAACAGCTTGGCCGTGTCGGGAGTTGGGCCAAGCGTCTTGGCGCGCTGGCTGTCCGGCAGCAATGGCTCGAACAATTCGCGCACGCGAAAGTTTTTGTGCTGCGCCGCGGCGGCGGCAATTTCGAGCCAGTCGACTTCGATCGCTTGGCCAAGCGGGGAGTTGCCGAGCACCGCCTGTTGCAGCATGAGCGCACCGCTTGATTGGTCGAGTAGCTTGGCCAACGTGTCTGGCTGATCCTTGCGCTTGGCCAAGCCAAGGGAGTGGATGAGTTTGCGCTGGGTTTCCACTTGGCCAAGCCGCGCAGGGGCACGGCTGGTTTTTTCGAGCGGCATGGCGGCGATCCAGTCGTGCATGAGCTTCAAGCCAAGCGGGTCGAGCTTCCGCGAGCCGAGGTGCGGCATACGGCCGTTACCCTGCTTGGCCATGCGGTACAGCAACACCGAGCGGTACGGGTCGCCCGGGGCGACTACGCGCGCGTCGTCGAGACCGAAGTGGCCCTGCGCCGGCTCAAGATCGATGAGCTTGGTTCGCTTGAGCGGCAGGTGGTGGTACAAGTCGAACACCGTGGCGCCGCCGCCGCCTTGATGGTGGCAGTGGGCGCAGTTCGCGTGGAGATAAGAACGGGCGCGATCGGCCAGCGACGCACTGGTATCCTGCGGGTTGGCCAGAGTCTTGCGGACTGGTTGTGACCGCTCACGGACAAGGCCAAGCTGGATGAGTTCGTGCAGTTGGCCTTCGCTCTCGCTGCCGCCGAGTTGTTCCGCGGCGAAGCCGTTGACGGTCCCGTAAAGCTGGTTGTGGCAAAGCAGACACTCGGCGCGGCTGGCAAAGTGCCAGGCCAGTTCACGGCGTCCGCCGGGGACGTTTTCATTAGCCACGAGCAGCCGCGTGTCGCTGCCCTTGCCATCAGACAACTCGGCGTCGGTGCCGGCTTCGTTCCAGACAAAACTGTACGCCTGCCAAAAGCCGTCGACGAGCTGCAGCACCTGAGTCTCCAGTTTTCGTGATTTTGTTTCGGAGGAATCCGCCGAAGTAAAAACCGGCATCGAGATGGTCTTGGCGAGGGCGGTGCGGTCAGGGAACCGCCATTCGCCCTTGCGAAAACCAAGCCGCTGGTCGGTGTTGGGGTGCAGGTCAATGCCACCGGTTCCCGGGATGGCGATTAGCCGATGCACGGTCGCTCCGTCCTGCCACATCTCGGAGCGGATGGTGTAGGCGTGGGCGCCGGGGGCCGGCTTGAGTGTGGTTAAATCAGAAAACAGGCCGGTCTGGCTAAGCAACGTTGGGAACGGTTCGGCCGGTCGGCTGGCTGGGTTTTGTCTTAGCCGATGTAGCGTGCCGCGGTAGTCGACCACCAGCAGTTCGTCGTCGTTGTCCACGCCGAAGCAAATGACTTGGTGCGAGGTGTTGGCCAGTTCAGTCTGTTGTGTCACCTGTTTGCCATCGTGGCGCAATCCCCAGATTCGGCCGGTGGCGTAGTCGCCGTAAATGTACATGCCGTGTTGGGCCGGGAGTTTTTTGCCACGATAAATATAGCCGCCGGTGATGGAGCGCGCCTCGGTGTGCGAGTGTTGTACAACCGGCGCGATGATGGGCGTCGGGCCGGGAGTGTCATCCGGGTGAATCGGTTGGCTGCCCTCCATGATGCTCCAGCCGTAATTGCCGCCTCGCTCGATGCGAAAGATCATCTCCCACAAATCCCAGCCGACATCACCGACCCACAGGTCGCCGGACTCGAAGTCGAAACTCATCCGCCACGGATTGCGGAAGCCGTACGCCCAGACCTCCGGCCGGGCACCGAGCGTAGTGGTAAACGGGTTGTCCGGAGGGACAGCGTAGGCGAGACCTGGGTCGAGGCGGTCGACGTCGATGCGCAGGATCGACGCCAGCAGGTCGCTGATGTCCTGCCCGGTTTTCAAGCCGTCGGGCGGGTAAGGCGCCTCGGCGTCGCCGGTGGAAATGTAGAGCATCCCGTCCGGGCCAAAGTTAAGCGAGCAGCCGTTGTGTCCGCCTGAGAGCCATTTTAGCAGCACCTCGCGCGATGTGGGATCAACTACGGCCGTTGTGTCCGCCTCGGGCAGCCGATAGCGAACGAGATGCGAGCCGTCCTCCTGCTTGGGAGTCAGCGCGTAGCAGACAAACATCTCGCGGTTCTCAGCAAATTTGGGATGGAACGTGAAGCCAAGCGCCTGGGACAGCCTCGGAAGCTCAGCCTTGATATCCAACACGAGGTCGGCCTGTGCCACCGTTTCGTCCGGTGGAAAGGAGAAGAGTTGGCCGTTGAGTTGCAGTACGAAAAAACGTTTGAGAGTGCGGTTGAACCGGATCTCCACCGGTTGCCGAAACTTGAGGTTGGGAAAGGCGGGAACCGTGACCAGCGGCGGCACCGGGATCGGCGAGGACGCCATACGTGAGCCGTCCCAAGCAAGGCGCTTGGCCGCTGCGCCCTTGGCCAAGGGCAGTAAAACGGCTACGAGCAGAGCTATAACGATGCGAAGGGTAGACATGCGGGTGCGGAAGTTTGGCCAAGTTGTCCCGCTTGGCCAAGCGACAAATAAAAAAGCCCGCGAGGGCGGGCAAAAATAACTTTAATTCTAAATGTAAGGGGTACTGTTAATCGCAACAGCCTCCGTTTTCATCACAACAATCTTACTTCTTAGGAGGGGGAGATTGATTAGAATCCTGTATGGGATCGATCTCGGTAACGTTGGCTTTTTCCTCGAGCAAGTCGATGACCTTGGCGTTGAGGATTTCTTCCTGCACCTCGTAGATGCCGCCGTTTTCCTTGAGCTGATCGGCCATTTTTTGCGGCTTGATTTTTTGCTGCATGGCCATGGCAGCGACTTGGCGGCTGAGTTCCTGCTCGGTCACCTTGATGCCCTCTTTCTCGGCGATCTGCGCGAGTATGTAGTTGGCCTTCACGCGGAGCTCGGCGTTTGCCTTGGCATTGGTGTAAATGTCGTCCTTGTTTTCCTCGATGACCTCCTTGGAGACACCGCGGTTGTGGTTGGACTGCACGATGTTGTGTACGGCGGCACGGGTGGCCTGATTGACGATGGTCTCCGGCAGGTCGCAGGTGACGGCGTCGAGCAGGCGCTGTACGCACTGGTTGCGGACGGACTGTTTCTGCGAATACTCGAGTTCGTTTTTCAGGTCGGCCTCGACACCTTCGCGGAGCTTGTCGATGCCCTCCGCGCCGAAGGACTTGGCGAAGGTATCGTCCAACTCCGGCAGGGATTGCTCCTTGATGTCGACAATCTCGACCTCGTACTGGGCATCCTTGCCGACGAGTTCCTCATAGATGAATTCCTCGGGGAAGGTTACATCGATGGTTTTCTTGTCGCCCTTGGCTCCTCCGATGAGCGCCTCGACCAGGCCGGGCACGAGCGGGTTGCGCTTGAGGTGCAGCCAGGCATTGGCCTGCTCGGTGATGCCGCGGGCCACCTTGACGATGTCGGTGATGGGGTTGCCATCGACGGTGCCCTTGTAGTTGACGACCACGAAGTCCTCCTCGCCCATGGGGCGGTCGACGTCGCGGTATTCGACGCGCTGTTCCTGCAGGGTGGAGAGTGCCTTGGTGACGTCCTCCTCTGTGACGCTGCGGCGTTCCTTCTCCACCTCGAGCCCGTTGTACTCCGGCAACTCAAACGCCGGGGAAACCTCGAGCGTGGCCATGTACTGGAACGGTTTGCCGTGGCCGAACTGCAGCTCCTCAATCTCCGGCATGATGACCGGCTTGAGCTCCTGCTGCTTGAGTGCGTCGGAGTAGCTGTCGGCCATGAGGGCGCGCTTGGCTTCGTCAGCAATCTTGTCGCCGTAGGCGCGCATGACGTTGGGCAGCGGGGCTTTGCCGGGGCGGAACCCGGGCAGGTGTGCCTGCCGCCGAAAATCCTTGGCGACGGCGTCAAACTTGGCATCCACAGTCTCGGCATCGACTTCGATGCGGAGCTGTTTCCGGCAGGGGGAAAGGTCGGTTACGGTGACTTCCACGAGATTCTTTCGGTATAAATATTGTGGGGGAGGCGCGCCGTGAGCCGGCGCATCCGGAGCGGCGTGAGGGTAGGTTTGCCCCTTGGCCTCGTCAAGCCTGCCGCTTGGCCAAGCGCTGGACTTTGGGCTGGGCCGTGGTGATACTGCGCGCGCATGAGCAAAACAACCCGATCGATTTCACGGCGCGGCTTTATCGGCAGCGCGGCAGGCTTTGGGGCGCTGGCGACCACCGGGGCCGGCTGCGCCACCACCACATCGTCATCCGCCGGAGCCGACGCGACCTCGGCAAAGCGCATCAAGCTGGGCATCTCGTCCTACTCGTACTGGCATTTTCGCGATCCGAAAGTGTCCATCGAGACGGTGATCGACAAGACCGCCCGGCTGGGCGTCGAGGGGGTGGACATCCTGCACCGGCAGATGGACGCCGAGGACAACGGTTATCTGCAGAAACTCAAGCGGCATGCTTTCAAGAACGGTGTCGACCTGATCTGCCTGTCGATCCATCAGGACTTTGTCGACCCCGATCCGGAAGTGCGGCAGCGCAATATCGCGCACACGGAGAAGTGCATCGAGCTGGCGTACAAGATGGGCATCCCGAGCATCCGGCTCAACTCCGGCCGCTGGGGCACAGTCAAGTCGTTCAACAAGTTGATGGAGCTGCGCGGCAAGGAGCCGATCCTGCCGGGCCACACGCTGGACGATGGGTTCAAGTGGTGCATCGACTCAATTGAGAAATGCCTGCCCAAGGCGGCGGAATGCGGCGTGATGTTGGCGCTGGAAAATCACTGGGGCCTCACGCGCACGCCGGAGGGGCTGCTGCGGATCGTCAATGCCATCGATTCCCCCTGGCTGGGGCTGCTGATGGATACCGGTAATTTCCTTGAGGATCCGTATACCAAACTCGAGATGGTGGCTCCCAAGGCCGATTTTGTGCAGGCCAAGACCTATTATGGCGGCGGCGAGTGGTACACGCTGGATCTCGATTATCAGCGGGTGGCGGACATTTTGCGCAAGGTGAACTATGCCGGCTACGTGTCGCTAGAGTTCGAGGGCAAGGCGCCTGCGGATGAGGGTGTAGCCAAGAGCATCGAGCTATTTCGAAGCGTGTTTAGCTAGGCCAATGAGAGACCCGGAAAAGGCCGGTTTTCTCGGTTTACTTCGGGCCGCTTGGCTGCTAACACTCCCTCCCCGTTTGAATACTATTCAAGGGCTGAAACGTCTGTCATGCAGGCGATACGCCTGAGTGCGGGGTGTTTTAATCCAACCATTTTTTAGTGATGAATCAAAGTAATCAAACCATCAAAACAAGGCTCCTTGGTCTGGCGGCAGCGACCGCTGTTGGCTTCGGCGCGGTGACCTCCGGCCAGGCGCTGGACTTGAAAAAGGGCGAGCATGTCGTGCTCATCGGTAATTCGCTTGCGGAGCGGATGCAACACCACGGCTGGCTTGAGAGCTACGTGCAGGGTTCGATGGCTAAAAAGGAAATAGTGTTCCGTAATCACGGCTTCGCCGGCGACAAGGTCAACAACCGACCGCGCAACCAAAACTTCCCTAGCGCCGACGCGTACCTCGAGATTTCCAAGGCGGACGTGATCCTCGCGTTCTGGGGCTACAACGAGTCATTCGACAATAGCCCGGACGCCTACCGTGCCGACTTGGCCAAGTGGGTGGATGAAACCAATGGCAAGAAATACAACGGCAAGGGCGCACCGCGACTCGTGCTGCTCTCCCCGATCGCCCACGAGAACCTAGGCCAAGCGAACCTGCCGGACGGCTCAGCCAACAACGAGCGCCTGGCCAAGTACACCGAGGCCACGCGCCAGTTGGCAAACGAGAAGGGCGTCGAGTTTGTCGACCTGTTCACCCTCTCGCAGGAGCTGTACGAGGGCAGCGAAAAGCCACTGACCATCAACGGCATTCACCTCACCAGCGAAGGCAACCAACTGCTGGCGCAGGGCATCTACAAAAATCTCTTTGGCAAGGCGCCCAAGGTTGGCAAGCGCAAGCTCGGCCGCATTCAGAATGCCGTGCTCAACAAAAACTGGCACTGGTACAATCGTTACCGCGCCACGGATGGCAACGACGTCTGGGGTGGCCGTTCCGGGCTGGCGTTTGTCAATAAACAGACCAACCGCACCGTACTGCAGCATGAGTTGAAGATGATCGATATCATGACTGCCAACCGAGACAAGGTCGTGCACGCGGCGGCTCGCGGCAAATCCATCAAGCCGGACGACAGCAACGTGCCTGCCCCGGTCACGGTGATATCCAACGTCGGCGGCGGTTCGCGGAGCAGCAACCCCAACAAGGAAGGCTCGGTCAAGTACATGAAGGCTGAGGAAACCTTAGCCAAGCTTAAGCTCGCGCCAAACATGAAGGCCAACGTCTTCGCCTCGGAGGAAATGTTCAAAGGCATGATCAACCCGGTGCAGATGGGCGTCGACACCAAGGGCCGTATCTGGGCTGCTGTCTGGCCGACCTACCCGAAGTGGGAGCCGGTCCGCAACCCTGCGCACAAGGAAATGCAGGATGCGCTGGTGATTCTCCCGGACGAAAACCGGGACGGCAAGGCCGACAAAATGATTACCTTCGCCCGCGTTCACAACCCCACCGGATTCGAGTTTTGGAACGGCG
>Ga0209036_1000016_pt1 | contig 68600 bp, 60 predicted proteins | sample MarorgKNORR_S2LV_3_FD_188222 | JGI IMG/M metagenome (GOLD analysis project Ga0209036, IMG submission 188222) | Marine microbial communities from the Southern Atlantic Ocean, analyzing organic carbon cycling - DCM_A/KNORR_S2/LV (SPAdes) (version 2) | ecosystem: Environmental > Aquatic > Marine >... | reverse complement strand
AGGGCATGATATGCGCCACAAACAGGAGATTTGTAGTAGCTAACCGTCATAGATGACCGAGAAACAGTCACGCTGGTCCCCACGGTTGCACTCCCTCAGGCTTGGGTCTCAGCTCGTTTGTTCCTCTAAATTTGAGAAGCGCTTGTGGGTTTGTACTCATCCCGTCCGCCTCGAGAGGTTCTACCACTCTCTTTTGGCGGTAAAAGCAAGCGCTTCTCTTTACTTTTCCAAACGGTTCCTTTTCTTGAGAAAACGTTGTCGCTGTCTAAAATCCGGCTCCTACTCTTATGCGGAGAGCTAGGGCCCAAAGTCAATTTTGAAGTTTTATAAACGTCTCTTGCTAGAAGAAATTTCACCCATCCCTGTCCACACCTCATCGAGGCGGAATCTCCTCGCAGCGGGGTAGGGAAGTCTCCTCTACAGTCGTTAGAGCTGGCCGTGAGAGGTTGAGAACTTTGTCCTCAGAAGAGCGTTCTACGGAACTGACGCGAGTTCCCCATCTAGCTTGGAAAATTTTGATCGCGACGTGCCTGACTAATTTTGTCATCGGGCTTGACCTGTCAATCACCAATATTGCGATCCCGAACATTCAGGAGACTTTTACATCTGCGAGTACTTCTGACGTTTCGTGGTGCCTTACCTTCTACATGCTTACCTATGCAGGCGCTCTAATAGTCAGCGGGCGGTGGGCCGATCGTTTTGGGCGCGTTCAGGTTCTGAATAGCGGCTTTATTTGTTTAATTCTTGGATCAGGCTTGTTGATTGTTGCTCCGAGCGTTCCGTTAGTAGTTGTAGCTCGCGGTTTCATCGGCGTCGGAGCCGCTATGGCTGCGCCAGCGTCCTTAGGAATAGCGATTGCCGCATTACCGGTCGACCGCCGCGCTACTGCAGTGACAATTTGGAGCTCGACGCTGGCTTTATCCTCAGCAGTTGGTCCGGTAATTGGAGGATTTGTGATCGAACTCAGTTCATGGCGCTGGGCTTTCGCACTGAATATTCCAATTGGGATAGTTGCATTGATTTGGGGAGCACGGGTGTTGCCCGAGACAAATCGAGATCCAAGCGCTCGCCGCCCAGATATTGTCGGATCGGTAGCTATCACCGTAACCACCTCAGTCTTAGCTTTATTAATTGTCAAAGGCAGCGAATGGGGGTGGTCGTCGCCCACAATTTTAGCCCTGATTGGTAGTACGATTTTTGGCACAGGCTTCCTTGCGCAACGAATCATGCGTCACCCAGATCCTGTCCTCCCCAAAGGTTTATTGGCTATTCGTTCATTTCGGGTCGCAATCGCTTCATTATTTTTATTTGGCCTTGGGTTTTTCTCGTCAATGCTCACAGTGGTTCTTTATTTTGATGACATCGCAAACTATTCGACAGTCAGAGCCGGCTTTGGGATAAGTGTCCTGGCCGTTATGGCTTTTACAACAGCTAACTTCTCTGGTCGCCTAGCAGATCGCTTTGGCTATCGCCGCGTACTTATTCCTGGCATGTGTTTATTCATTCTGGGATGTTTATGGCTCTACCAAAACGCTGGTACTGACCCGAATTTTGTAGTCGACGTATTTCCGGCATTGCTATTTATGGGTCTAGGAATTGGCTCTGGCCCCACGTTGTTGTCAGCTGCTGCTGTCTCTGAAGTTGAGCAAAGCGATTTCAGTGTTGCTGGTGCGGTAGCTCAAACCTCCCGACAATTATCGGGTGCAATTGGTATTTCGATCGCGGTTGTCATTATTGGAGACGCAGCAGACCCAAATTCCTTCCGGTCAGCGTTCCTATTTTTGGCGTTCGTTGTCATGCTCGCTGCATTCTTAGCCTCACGACTGCACTCATCTAATTGAAATGCTGGTAAATTAAGACGCTGATTTCGCAAAGCTTCACGCGATACGGCGCTTTACACTTTGCTGGATAACGCTCATTAAGGCGATTCCTTACCTACAAACAAACCATGCGCTTTCGAATAAATACACAAAATTCAGACACCTTATGTGGAGCTGATTTTGCAACCCTGATGTGCGCCCGCTCTTCATGAACACGTCGGACCACTTTTTGTACAGGTGGCAACTCGAAGCTCTCGTTAGCTGGCTGAGGTGTGGTCGAAGAGGAATTATCGAAGCTGTCACAGGGGCAGGTAAGACGAATGTTGCCATCCAAGCCGCAGCTGATGCCCACCGACGGGGCCTTTTCGTTTTGGTAGTCGTACCGAGTCGCGTCCTCATGGAGCAGTGGTCTGAAAGTCTGAATAAGGCGCTCCCTCATTGCATTATCGGAAGACTTGGCGACAGTTTTAGCGATCGAGTTGACGATTGCGACATATTAGTGACAACTCGGCACTCTGCGAGCGCGAAAAAGCCTATGCCTCCGGACGGACAGCAGGGGCTTCTTATCGCGGACGAGTGTCATGGATTTGGTGGACTGACCCTCCGAAAATCTTTGATACATGAGTATGAAGAGCGTCTTGGTCTGACGGCAACATTAGAAAGATCTGACGATGCGGTGGAAAAGACGTTATTGCCGTACTTCGGAGGAGTTTGTTTTCGTTACGATTTCGGGCAGGCAATATTTGATGGAGTTTGTGCGCAGCCGAGAGTGGCGTTTGTCGCAGTGCCGCTGGCTAAAGAAGAACGCGATGAGTACGACTTAACTGAAGCTGATCTTATTGCATCCCGCCAGGTTCTCCGGAGTATTCCTGACATGCCGCAGGAACCTTTTGGAGCTTTTCTTGCCGCAGTGAGTTATTTGGCAGAAAACGACGCCGGCCCAAATGGTAAGGCAGCTACTACGTACCTTGACTCGTTTTCAAAACGTCGTGAAATAGTCGCTACTAGTCGAGCTAAGTACGAAGTCTTATCAAGCTTTGCGCCCGTCATCCTTAGTGCGTCCGGTGCCCTTATCTTTACCCAAACTGTGAAAGCTGCGAATCACGCTATAAACCGTCTGGATCCCCTCCTAGGTATTGAAATTATTACGGGTGACACCGCTCGCCTCGAAAGAGAAACCATCCTCACAGATTTACGTGAAGGCAAATTAGACGCTGTTGCAGCGCCGCGTGTTCTTGATGAGGGCATTGATGTACCAGATGCGAATTTGGGCATCGTGGTTAACGCCAGTCGTACCAGACGGCAGATGATTCAGCGTATGGGGCGGATCCTTCGCATCAAGAAGGCTGGTGTTGGTGCGCGATTCGTTGTTTTGTACGCGAGTGACACCCTCGAAGATCCGACGGCTTCAGAACGCGATGGCTTTATGGAGGAAATTGAGGCTATTAGCGAATCGACTGAGAGTTTCGGTATTGGGGCTGCAGAAAAACTTGTTTCTTTCCTCGATTATCAGGGCCCAGATAAAATAGTTGCTCCAGAGAAGATTGGTCCGCTGCAAAGCCTGGACGAAATGCCAACAGGGTTAGATGAGATTGAAGAATATGCGTGGTTGAGTTTCATTGGCTGGGGGAAGATGACCGATGTCCACAAAGAGGTGTGGGAGAATCCGCCTAAAATTGAACTCAGTGTCGATTATTTAGAGTTCGATGTCTTGGATCTCCCGGAGATCGTGAAGCAAAAGGTCTCTCCGAAACAAGAGGCTCGGTTATCGACAGGTGAGCAACCCGTCACCATGCAGAAAATCGGGGGCAATTTTGTTCTGCGTTGCACTGGGTGTGGCGCAACGTCAGAACCGACACCATTTCGATGGAAAGCCCTTGAAGAAAAAGTTGAGTGCAGTTGTCTTTGGTAGTGGCCGGGTATCGATTACTACCTGATGTTGTCAGTTGATCATCGAATCAGATGGGGAATCAGTTATTCAAAGTCGTAGTTTTAGGGGCGTGAAAAAACGACTGTGGCGCTCCATTTTCTTGCTTGTTCTCGTCACTTATATTTGGGCTGCAGCGAGAGCAATTCTTTGAACCTGAGTGTGAGGTAGCGCCGTCAACGTTCTTCGCGCCGATATGCCAAGCCAAGGCCAGCTGGTGATGGGGAGGGACGCTTCCGAGCTTGTATTGAGATAAGAACCAAAATTAATAGGGTCAGGATATAAGGCAGCATCGAAAGAATAATTGGAGAAAAATCAACTCCAAAGGTCTGCAGGCGTGTTTTTAATGCCAATGTTCCGCCAAAAAGAAGTGCCCCGAGGCCGACTCGACCTGGCCGCCAAGCCCCAAATATCACCAAGGCCACGGCGATCCATCCGCGCCCGGCCGTAAGCCCCTCTGCCCACTGTGGCGTCAATGTCAATGTTAAATACGCCCCTGATGCGCCGGCTAATGCTCCACCCACAGCTACTGCGGCAAGCCGAACCTTGAAAACTGAGTGTCCGGCTGAATCTGCAGAAGAAGCGGATTCTCCAGCAGCGCGTAGAGCGAGACCGACACGTGTTTTCCCGAGCACAAATGCGGCGGTCACGCCAAAAAGAATTGCGATGTATACCAGTGGCGCCTGCGTGAAGAGGATGGGCCCCACCCAGGGCAAATCAGATAGAGCGCCCCAGTCAACCGGTACAAGTTCGGCCCCAGGAGTGCGGCCAACGTAATCTTTGCCCAAGTATGCAGCAAGACCTAACCCGAGAATTGTCAATGCCAGCCCGGACACAACTTGTTCTGCTCCCAATCCGACCGTAAATAATCCATGGACTGTGGCGAGAATTGCCCCAGCAATCATTGCAATCAGAAGAGCGATCCAAGGGTTGTTTAATTCAGCACCTGCGATGAATGCAGTGACTGCCCCGATAGCCATCATTCCCTCTACACCCAAATTGAGGATGCCCGCTTTCTCGGCAATTAATTCACCCAACGCGGCTAGGTACAGAAGTGCCCCGAACGAGACCATTGCAACAAACAGACCAATCAGGGATGCTTCGTTCATGACTCTGACTCTTGCTGCGTTGTGCTGTTGTTATCCAACCGAATGCTGTATCGACTTAGGACGCCAGCGCCAATTGCTCCGAAAAGAATAAAGGCCTGCAAGATTGTCGAAACGGACGAAGATACGCCCATGGTTTGAATGCTTTGTCCGCCAATTTGAACTGCCCCAAAAAGCAGCGCGACTGCTGCGACACCTGATGGTCTCATAAGCGCGAGAGCAGCCACAATAATTCCGGCGAAGCCGTACCCATTTGAAAGAGTCTCTGTCAGACGATCTGCAGTTCCCGCGAGTTCGATACTGCCTGCAAAACCTGCGATAGCGCCGCTGAGTAACAGCACGGTCAAGATCTTCTTTGACAACGAGATACCGCTATAGCGAGCCGTAGATTCAGAAGAACCGGCAATTCGAAGTTCATAACCCCATGCTGTATATCGAACAGCTACAGCCGCAATCACAATCGAAAGGATCGCAAGGATAAGTCCGAGATGAGCTCTGCTGAAAAGAAAAGGAAGTCGTCCCTGATCCGGCAGCATTGGTGCGAGGGGGAAATTGAAAGAGTCGGGATCTTTCCAAGGGCCGTGAATTAGCCATTGGACTAGTCGAATCGCTACCTCGTTAAGCATGAGGGTCGTGATGATTTCGTTAACTCCTAATTTTGCTTTAGCTAGCGCAGGGCCAAGAGCTAATACGCCACCCCCTACTACTCCAGCTAGGAGCATTCCCGAAATTAATATCGGACCCGGTAAGTTCTCCCCAATTCTTGCGACCCAAGCAGCCGCTATTGCCCCAGCCATAATTTGTCCTTCGGCCCCTATGTTCCACAATCCCATCGATCCAGCGATAGCTACCGCAAGGCCTGCCAGTCCCAGTGGAACGGCCCGGTTTAGAGTTTTTGCCCAAGCATCTGCGTCACCTAACGACGCGTCGAACATTCGCGAATAAACCTTGAATGGCTCGTGACCCGCCCCGTACAGCAGCAAAATGCCAACAATTAGTGCAATTAGTAATCCGACTCCAAATGCTGCGGGCTGGCCTCCTGCTAGAGGCTGCTCGCGAAGGATGAGGCGAGGCTTTTTCATGACCTGGGTGTGAGGTCGGAGTTCGAAACCATAGATAGGCCGACTTCTTCCCGCGAGGCTGTTCGCGGATCGAATTCCCCTCGCACATGACCACCTTCCATTACTAGGAGACGGTCGGAAATAGTTAGCAATTCATCTAAATCTTCAGAAACCATCACCACCGCTGATCCGGCATCGCGTTGACGGATTAGCAGATCTTGTATCGCTTTCACTCCTTTGACATCGAGTCCACGAGTCGGTTGTGAGGCGAGGACAACAGTCGGCTTCGTATCTAGTTCTCGTCCGACAAGTAACCGCTGGAGATTTCCACCAGAAAGCGATGCAATTGCTCCACTGGGATCTCCCGCTCGGACTTCGAACTGGTTAATGATGTTTTCAGAGTATGTTTGCGCTCTTTTCGCGGCAATAAATGGTCCCCGTCGCTGCTGCTGATACACCCGCAAAATAGCGTTGTCGATGAGAGAAAGGCGCGGAGCTAATCCAACGCCTAGTCGATCTTCTGGTATGTAAGCCAAACCGAGCTCGAATCTTTTTTGCGGGCTTAGATTCGTAGCATTTACCGAGTTAAGCACTACCGATCCAGACTCGGCCTGCCGGAGTCCCGCTATTACGTCAGCTAGTTCGCGCTGGCCGTTGCCAGCTACTCCAGCGATTCCTACGATTTCTCCTGCGCAAGCGACGAAATTTAAGGCGTTCAAAGCTGTTGTGCCTCGAGCGCCGAGGGCTGTGAGATTTGTTATTTCAAGGAGGGGCTCGCCAGCGTTACCCTTGTGCGGCCTTTGGGTAACCATCGGTGATGAACCCACCATATGACGAGCAAGATCTTCTTGATTGGTGATCTTCATATCTAAAGAAGCCGCAACCGTGCTCCCTTGCCGCAGGACGGTTGCTTCGTCGCATATCCCCGAAACCTCGTGAAGTTTATGGCTGATAAAGATAATGGAGCGACCGTCATTAGCCATTCGGCGCAATATTTGACCTAATTCGTTTACCTCGGCAGGAGTTAAGACGGTAGTTGGCTCGTCTAAAATTAGTACTTGTCCATTGCGCCAAAGAACCTTTAGTATTTCCACCTTTTGGCGTTCGCCCATTGAAAGTTGCCACAGTGGCTGAGCGGGATCTACGTTAAGCCCATACCTGTCAGCCAAACTTGCTACCTGTTTGTTGATCTCTTTAGCCTTCAAGACTGGCGGCGAAGAGCTAAGGATTACGTTTTCGGCAACAGAAAAAGATGGGATTAGTCGAAATTCTTGGTGCACCATGCCAATGCCAGCGTTCAGAGCATCCGCAGGGCTCCTAAAAATTTGGGCTGTACCGTGCACTTTTATTTCGCCGCTGTCAGGTCGATAAACACCAGCGAGAACATTCATTAGGGTCGATTTACCGGCTCCGTTTTCGCCCAGGAGAGCGTGGATCGTGCCTTTTAAAATTTTGAGGTTCCCATTGGAGTTAGCGCGAACCCCAGGAAAAGACTTTTGGATGGCGTTTAACTCCACGCTGAAGTCTTCGTAGCTTTTTGGGGGTGAAGTGTTTGCCATTCTTAAGAACAACCTGCTTTGCTGTGACGCGCTAGCGGCGCCGACGAGATTAGTCTCTGTCGGCGCCGCTAAAGGTTGGTTAGTAAAAGGATTTAGCCGGTTGACCCGATTACGCCCTCAACGAAGAACATCATTCCTAGCATTGCGCCGTCGTCCATGACCTCGCCGGCGGCAAGTACTTCATTTCCGTCTTGGTCATTGATAGGACCAGTGAATGGGTGAAGATCGCCTGCAATAATGGCTGCTTTCGCTTCCATTACTTGGTCTACGACTCCTTGGTCGACGTCACTTGCAATTGGAGCTAGATCAACGATGCCTTCAGCCATGGAGCCCCAATATGCGGTTGGCGCATATGTGCCGGCTTTCGCAGCTTCAATAATTTCTACGTATCGAGGACCCCAATTCCAGACGGGTGCAGTTAAGAACGCTTCTGGCGCGAACTCACTCATATCGGTGTTATAGGAAACCCAGCGAGCACCAGCGGCCTCAGCTTTTTCACCAGCAGCTGTGGAGTCTTGGTGCATAGCGATTACATCGGCACCTTTGTCTAACAATGCTTGAGCTGAGTCGCCCTCTACTGCGGGGTCAAACCAAGTGCTAGTCCAAATCACCTCTACTTCAGCATCCGGGTTGATTGCTTGGACACCGAGTGTGAAAGCGTTGATTCCACGGATTACTTCAGGAATCGGGAATGCCGCTACGTAACCGATGAGATTTGACGTAGTCGCGGAGCCCGCAACCATTCCAGATAGGTAGCGAGGTTCATACATACGCCCAAAGGTGTTGCCGAAGTTTGTTTCGTTCATTTTGTAACCGGAGACATGCTCAAAAACGACATCTGGATATTCATCTGCGAGGCTCAACATGTCGTCCATATAGCCGAACGACGTTCCGATGATGACGTTGTATCCTTGATCGATGAAGTCTCGGACGTAGTTGCCAAACTCAGCAGTGCCTTCGGGTACCGCATCCACGTACGCGGTTTCAACGCCAGTTGTTTCTTCTGCGTATTGACGAGCAACGTCGTGTGCGTAGTTCCATCCAGCGTCACCAATTGGTGCGACCATTATGAATGCCGCTTTGGTTTCTGGGCCTGAGTGATCGTGGCCATCATCGTCATCGTGGCCATCATCACCATGGTCATCATCACCATGGTCATCATCAGTTTCAGTAGAGGAACTTGTCTCGCTACTCGAGGAACTTGCCTCACTACTCGAGGAACTTGCCTCACTACTGCTTGATGAACTGCTGTCGTCACTTCCACATGCCGTAAACATGCCGAAGGCAAACAGCACTGCAAGCAGTGCTATTAATCTTTTCCGCATTATCTGCCCTATCGTTAAATTCGACTTTGAACCAGAGCATCTTGCCACATTCTTAGGTAGCGATCTTTGTTCCCAAGCAAGAGTTAAAGAAGCGGAAACAAATAATTTTCAATATGACGACGTTATGTTGGACCCTGCCAGTCAGCGAATGCTTCAATCGTTGAGTACACATCGCCAAGTGGATACAGCACTGGTGATGTGCAGCCGTTGGCTACATATCTGTCAACTGCTGACCGAACCTCGGCCGGTGTGCCCGAAGCGGTGAGCATTTGGACGATGTCATCGGGCACTAGCTTTGCCGCTTCTGTGACTTGCTCATGTGTAGCGGGCCATGAAAGAACTTGCCCAACTTCTTCAAGAAGCGAAGCTGGAACTCCCGAAGCTTCCATTATGTGAGGTTGTTGACCGAGATACTGCGTAACCATATTTCTCGCCATGTCCAAAGCGATCTGGCGGTCATCATGGAGAGAGCAAACTACTAATTGCGGCCGATCTAAATCATCAATGGACCTACCCACTTTGGCAGCACCTTTCTCTAATGCGTCCATAGCTCGGGCGTTGTAATCCGGCGAGACCAAATAATTCAGAACTACGCCATCAGCAATTTCTCCGGTCAACTCCATCATCTTCAGTCCGGTGGCACCGATATAGATCGGTACGTTTTTTGGCTTGCGCTCTTGATATACGTAGTCCAGTTCGACTCCGTCAAGGCTCACGAAATCACCCTGGAATGTGACTGTTTCGTTAGCTAATAGGGATCGAACCACTTGGACCACTTCGCGCATTGCGTTTAACGGTTTGCGGCGTGAGACGCCAACCTTGGCAGCTAATGGGTCCCACCAAGCCCCCAGTCCGCACAGAATCCGACCTGGTGCCAAATCGTCAAGGGTTGCGAACATTGACGCTAAACGAGCTGGATTCCGGGTCCAAACGTCAACTACCCCGGAGCCGATCTTTATTGACTCCGTTGTTGCGGCAAATGCAGCCATTGGGACAGATGCTTCTCTAACGAGTCGTGAGTCCGCCTGCCAAACGGCACCGAAACCATGTTTTTCTGCGTAGCGAGCGAATTCAATTCCATCTGAAATAGCGTGAGCATCTTGCAGATACAAAGCTGGTTGTCTCACAAAATCTCCTATGTAATAGCTGATCTCCAAGGCTAACGAAATATTAAGCCATGAGGAATTACTAGCTATTTTGGGTGCGAATCAGGTTCAATGATTCTATGGAGCCTTTACGTGGGCCATTGGTAGCTATCAATGGGGATCGTCTTTTACAGCGGATTGACGAACTTGCGCAAATAGGAGCAATCCCAGATACGAACGGATCTTCACGGCTTGCGTTTACTGATGCTGACCGAGAGGGTCGCGATTTAGTTGTCACTTGGATGCGTGACCTAGGTCTCCACGTAACTATCGACACCGTTGGAAATGTCATAGCTTCAACTTCGGAGAATGGTGCCGCCGATGCAGTTATGGCCGGCTCCCATATCGACACAGTTGGTACAGGAGGTCGTTATGACGGCAATCTTGGGGTCCTTGCTGGCTTAGAGGTAATTGAGGCGACCTTCGCTGCGGGAATAGACTTAAAGCGCCCACTAGCCGTAGCGTTTTTCTCAAATGAAGAGGGTTCCCGCTTCCCTCCAGACATGATGGGCAGCCTTGCTTACGTAGGTGGAATGAGCGTTGAAGAGGTACTTAATGTCGAAGGCGCTGATGGTTCCCGCGTTGGTGACGAACTTGACAGAATTGGGTATCGAGGTACCACCCCCTGCCCTGGTGTAACGCCCCACGCTTTTCTAGAACTTCATATCGAACAGGGTCCAGTCTTGGACAGGGAAGATATTCGAATAGGAATAGTAGAAAGCGTTCAAGGAATATCTTGGACGGAAGTTTCTCTTAGTGGCCAATCGAATCACGCCGGCACAACCCCAATGAATCTTCGCCGAGACCCTATGTACGTAGCTGCGGAGATAGCGGTTATCGCCCGATCGATAGCAACTGAATTTGGCGGTTCACAAGTTGCAACCGTGGGGTCTATTAACCTGCATCCGAACTTGGTTAATGTCGTTCCAGCAACAGCAACGATGACTGTCGATTTGCGGAATACAGATGACCGTCAACTTCAAAAATCTGAGAATGAACTGCTTGAGCGGGCGCACCGTTTCGCCACTGCTGAAGGAGTCGAACTGACAAGCCGATCTCTGGCGCGTTTCGAGCCAGTCGAATTTGATGAACGAGTTGTAGATCGAATCGAAAATCTGGCTATGAAGAGTGAGCTGTCAACTCGGCGCATGCCATCGGGTGCTGGCCACGACGCTCAAATGATGGCGCGTATATGCCCTACAGGAATGATCTTTGTGCCAAGTTGGGAAGGAATCAGCCACAATCCAGCAGAACACACAGAACCTGAAGATCTTGTTGCAGGCGCCCAATTACTCGCAGACGCAATGCTTGAATTAACTGAGGTGGATTGGTGAGATCACTTAAAATTGCTGCTGCCCAACTTGGACCTATCTCAAGACACGAAACGAGAAAAGAAGTCGTCGCTCGGCTTCTATCTCTCATGCGCTCGGCAAGTGACCAAGGTTGTAAATTAGTGGTTTACCCTGAACTCGCCTTAACCACTTTCTTCCCGCGCTGGTATCTAGACGATGATCCTGAAGAACTGGATTCCTATTACGAAACCCAGATGCCAGGGCCAGACACGCAACCACTTTTTGACGAAGCAAAAAAACTTGGTGTGGGTTTCTACTTAGGCTTTGCGGAACTCACGTCGGAAGGCAAGCGATACAACACAGCAGTACTCGTCGAAAGTGATGGATCGATAGTTGCTCGCTACCGCAAAGTGCACCTTCCTGGTCATGAAGAACATGAACCCGAACGCCCATTCCAGCATTTAGAACGTCGATACTTTGAAGAAGGACCAGATGGGTTTGGTGTCTGGAACGCGTTTGACGGTGTAATTGGCATGGCATTGTGTAACGATCGACGCTGGCCTGAGACGTACAGAGTGATGGCTCTTCAACAGGTAGAAATGATTCTTATCGGCTACAACACTCCGGTGCATTATGCCCCAGACCCTTCGCAAGACGCCCTTCAGTCATTCCACAATAAATTGGTCATGCAAGCCGGCGCCTATCAAAATGGAACGTGGGTAGTTGGGGTTGCAAAAGGTGGTGTTGAGGAAGGCGTTGATTCTTTAGCTGAGTCTATGATCATTGCCCCTTCGGGTGAAATTGTCGCCCAAGCGAAGACTAACGGTGACGAATTAATAGTCGCGGATTGTGACCTTGATTGGTGTGAACACTACAAAGGTACTTTGTTTGATTTTGACCGCTATCGGCGACCTGAAATGTACGGACTTATATCGCGAGAAAAGGGGTCCATATGACCTCCTTTAATTTGAATGGGCAACCAGTAACGATCTCAGGTACGCATGAGCATCTCCTCGGGGCCCTGCGCGATGAACTTGGTGTTATTTCTCCCAAAGATGGTTGCGCGCCGTCGGGCCAGTGCGGTTGTTGCACGGTTCTCGTAGGGGATAAGGCCCGTGTCGCTTGTCAAACATCTTTAGAGCGAGCAGCAGGCGAAGAGATTATTACGCTTGAAGGGTTCGATGACGAGGAGCTTGACCGCTATTGCGATGCCTTTGCAGCGAACGGTGCTCTGCAGTGTGGTTTTTGTATCCCAGGGATTCTGGTGCGTGCGAAGGCACTGATCCAAAAAAAGGGAGAAGCGCTTACTCGCGAAGAAACAGCTCGACATTTGGGTGCCCACCTCTGCCGATGTACCGGATATGTCAAAATTTTGGATGCGATACAAGATTTAGCTGAAGGTGTATTGCCCGAAAGTGAGCCTCCGAAAGGTGTTGGGTCGCGCGGCACTAAATATGAAGCGAAAGAGCTTGCTGCCGGGGTTAGACCCTTCATCGATGACATAACTATTGAAGGGCTTCTCCACGGAGCTCTCAAGCTCAGTGATCATGCACGAGCAGACATTGTCAAAATCGACACGGAAAAGGCACGTAATCTCGATGGCGTAGTAGCGGTCTTCACTGCGGCGGATATCCCGGGAGAGATGCGGGTTGGTCTTATTCATAAGGACTGGCCTGTAATGATTCCTGAAGGCGGACGAACTTCCTATCTCGGGGATGTTTTGGCAGTCGTCGTGGCGACGAGTAGAGCAGTTGCCGTTGAGGCGACAAAAGTCGTGGAAGTTGAATACGAGGTCCAAGAACCTAAGACTGATCCCATTCGAGTGGTTGATGATTCGGAGAGCGCGGTATGGGAACTTGACGGAAATATATTGTCGACGTCGGCATACAGTCGGGGCAACGTTGATTTGGCCTTGAGAGATTCGGCGTTCGTCGTCAAAGAGACCTTTCAGACCCAACGTGTAGAACACGCCTTCTTAGAACCTGAATCGACACTCGCATTTCCAACTGACGGTGGTCTCCATGTCTACACAGGAGGTCAAGGAATTTGGGACGATCGAAACGACATCGCTCGAGTTTTAGGTCTTGAAACGGACCAGATCACCACTGAGCTCGTAAGTAATGGCGGTGCCTTCGGTGGCAAAGAAGACATGTCCAATCAAGTTCATACCGCTTTGTCGGCGTGGCTTCTGAAACGCCCAGTTCGAATCACTCTTTCTAGGGAGCAATCACTTCTGATGCATCCCAAACGACACCCCATTCGAATGACGTACGAGGTGGGGTGTGATCGCGACGGCAGGCTTACTGCCGTTAGAGCCAGAATGCTGGGAGACTCAGGACCGTATGCCTCAGTAGGAATGAAAGTGCTAGAGCGGGCAGCGGGTCACGCAACTGGTCCATACTCTCTCCCGGCGGTCGACGTTGAAGCGATAGCTGTCCGGACAAACAACTCAGTCTGCGGAGCGTTCCGAGGGTTTGGAGCTAACCAAGCTCAGTTTGCCATGGAAGGAGTCATGGACCGACTAGCAGAACGAGTCGGTATAAGCGGCTGGGAAATTCGTTCCCTAAACGTTATTTCCCCAGGCGATATATGGGGCCCAGGACAGATTATGGACGACGGCTGCCTCGGCGCTCGCGAATGTTTAGACGCAGTTAAAACGGCATATGAAGAGGCCCGTAGCGCTGGTCAACCCGTCGGGGTAGGCCTCGGATTAAAAAATTCAGGACTGGGTAACGGCTTTGATGAACTAGCTAAAGCAGTGATCCATTTTAACGAAGATGGAACGGTGGAAGTTCGCCACTGCTGGACTGAGATGGGTCAAGGCGTCCATAACGTTGCACTTCAAGTAGCTGTGGAAGAACTGGGTGTTAACGCGGAGCAAATCAAAGTCATTGTTGACTCGACGCGAGAACTTGGCGCGGGGCAAACCACAGGCAGTCGCGGAACCCTGATGGGGGCCGGTGCTGTCCAGGACGCGTGTCGGGTAGCTCTGCTCGACGATTGCCAAGTAGGTGTGGATTATGAGGGCAGCTACAGGATCAATTGGACTAACTCGCTAAGCGAAGGCCTAGAGAACCCAGTCATTCATTCTACGTTTGGGTACGCAGCGCAACTGGTGTTACTTGATCCGGACACTTTCGAAGTCGAACGCGTCGTAGCCGCTCATGATGTTGGCCGGGCAGTCAATCCCCTGCTTTGCGAAGGACAAATCGAAGGCGCTGTTCATATGGGCTTGGGCTACGCCCTAACCGAGGGATTTCCGACTGATTCGTTAGGTCGACCTCTCAACACCACTCTCCGAAGTCTTGACATCATCCGACCCAAAGACATGCCCCCCGTCGAGGTCATTATCGTTGAATCACCAGAACCCGGAGCCCCTTACGGAATCAAAGGTGTAGGCGAAATTGGCCTTGTGCCTACCGCAGGAGCTGTCGCCGCGGCTATTCGCTCTACAGGTCAAGAATGGCCAACTGAGCTGCCAATTCAAAACACAGCGAACCGTGAGCGAGCCGACGCGTGGCGCTAGATGACTTAGCGGCTAATGAAACCAGCGGGTTGGTCTGTGCTCACCATCACTTATACAGCGCGCTTGCTCTAGGAATGCCAGCACCACCTCGAACCCCTGCTTCCTTCCGAGACATTCTTGAACTTGTGTGGTGGCGCCTTGATCGAGCGTTGGACCTAGAAATGTTGGAATGGTCAGCGAAACTTGGAGCCCTTGAGGCAATCGAATCTGGGACCACGGCCATAGTTGATCACCACGAATCACCCAATGCGATTGAAGGCTCGTTGGATGTGATTGCTAATGCTTGCGCAGAAGTGGGCGTGCGAGTGAATTGTTCATATGGGGTTACAGATCGCCACGGGAAAGAAAGCGCGCAGCGAGGCCTAGAAGAAAACAGGCGGTACTTGGCCTCAGGAGGCACGGGCATGGTCGGTGTTCACGCAGCCTTTACCTGCGAATCTGACACGCTCCTCGCAGCTAGCGAATTAGCTCAAAATTATGGTGTCGGAGTACACATACATGTCGCCGAGGGAACTGACGATTTGCAAGCAAATGACCGCCTCAAAGGTCTAAGCCGTGATGACTGGCTTTTAGTCCACGGAGTTCATTTAGACGAAGATCATGGGCTCAATGGCTGCATCGTGCATAATCCGCGATCGAATATGAACAACTCAGTTGGCTATGCAGCACCACACAGACTGGGGCTCCCTATAGCTCTCGGAACAGATGGTATCGGCGCAGCAATGCTAGAGGAATTTCGGATAGCGTACGCCCGGCTTCGAGAACATGACGTTGCAGCAACTCCCGAACTTCCTTGGTCTTGGTTAGAAACTGGGTATCGAATAATCCCGGAAGCCGTGGATGATCGAGTCACATGGTCTCATGGGCCTATCGATCCGTGGCGACTTGCATTTCAAACGAACATTAAGCCTCAGTTAGTAGAAATCGACGGAGAAGTTGTGTACACCGAAGGGGAGCTAACCCGCGCAGACGCAATGGAAATTCGAACTAAGGCTGCGGAGCAAGCACAACGTCTTTTTGCGAAACTTGAAAATATGGTGTGATTCCTAAATTTCGGCAGAAGCCAGATGTTCAAGCACTACAGAAGGTGTTAACGGAAATTTGTTAATCCAAATACCAGCTGCATCGTAAAGCGCTGCAGTTACTGCAGGTGCATATGTGATGTAGGGCATCTCCGATACACCGCGTGCTCCCCACGGGCCCAAAGGATCGGCAGCTTCCAAAATCACACAGTCCACCCGGGCTGGGACGTCTCCAATCCCGGGAATTAGATATTGCGACAACCGCGGATTTTGAATTCGTCCATTCTCTACCACGAGTTGCTCGCTCAAGGTATAACCGTGCGCCTGGGCAATAGCCCCTTCAATCTGGCCTCGCAGCATTTGAGGATGGATCGCTTTGCCGACGTCATGAACCGACACAACTCGATCAACTCTGATGTGTCCAGTTCCGATATCTACGGTTAGCTCGACTGCTTGGGCCATGTAGCCGTAGCAAAAGTTTGGCTGCCCCTCTCCGGTCTCCGGGTCCAACGCTTCGGTCATCGGCGGTTTATAGCGGAAATGCCCTGCTGCGGGTCTTGCTCCGTCTGCCCAAGCTTTTTCTGCCTCTTCGACTGCACCTAAAACTGAATTCCCTGCCATGAATGTTAAACGAGACGCCGAAGCTGAGCCCGAATCCCCGCCCGTTGAAGTATCACTAAAGAACCCATCGACTGATTCAAAATCAAGCCCGACTGCGTAGGCCACCATTTGAGTTAGTGCTGTGTGAACACCTTGCCCTACCTCAGCTGCACTATGGAAAAGCTCAACGCGATTAGGTCGTTCTTCGTCTGCGTCACCGTGAAATACGACGTCCGCTTCACACGCTTCTGGAAAGCCGAAACTAAACCCTACATTTTTCATACCGACTGCGTATCCGCGACCTTGACGGAGTTGTTCAGCTTTAGCGGGCAATGAGGCAATTGGAGAAAAAGGGGGATACTCCGGTAACTCCTCTGATGGCGGCACTCGTTCAACGCATGCATCTATAACCCGTGTGACACCGACACCTTCTGGCAGACCCGATTGAGTAATGCCGTCTGATAAGTCCGTGAGAGCGTTGCGTTGACGCAGCTCCATGGGATCTATACCGAGCTTGCTAGCTAACTTGTTCATCTGTGATTCTGCGACAAACGCGCCTTGCGGGCCGCCAAACCCTCGAAACGCTCCACCCGGCACGCTGTGGGTGTAGATAGCTCTGCTGTCGATACGAGCATTAGGGACGTTGTAAGCGCCAGCTACGGACAAATGAAGATTCCCCAAGACCTTGTTAGAGGTGTAGTTGTAAGCACCAGCATCAAGCCACACATCAGCTTCAACGGCGGTAATGAAACCTTCCGATGTTGCCCCCAGCCGAGCGGTGACGGTGGCCCGATGCCGCTTGTGGTGACCAACAATTGATTCTTCCCGAGACCAGCCACAGTGAACAGATCGATTAATACCCAAAGCACCTAACTTTCGCGCTGTGACTGCCATAACGATCTGCAAACTCATGTCTTCTTTTCCGCCAAACGCGCCTCCAATAGCGGCATACCTGACGCGCACCTCTTCCTCATCTACAGCAAGAGCATGAGCAATTTGCTCTCGGTCCTCGTGCACCCATTGGCCACTCGTTTCGACTGTGACGCGATCTTGCTCGTCTATCCACGCTGTGGCGGCCTCTACTTGAAGGTAAGCGTGCTCTTGATGCGGTAGCTCGTAAGTTCCTTCAATAATTACGTCAGCGGCTTCCATACCTAGAACAGCGTCACCTTTGCGGATTTGCAAGGTGTGGTAGGTGTTCGTTGAAGACCCCGGATGCACTAAAATTTCATCTGCTTTCGCCGAAGCTACGTCACTTGCCATTGGCAATAGCTCCCACTCGGTATCGATGAGTGCCGACGCGCGACGCGCTTCGCTCAAGGATTCTGCAACGACCACCACAAGATGATCAGCCTCCCATCGGCTTACGTCACATGGGACCGAACTGCGCCCAGTGTCGTCGAGGCCGATGAATACTGGTTGATCAAATAAGGTAAGGCCATATTCATTCACCGGTACATCGGCTGCTGTAACAACCGTTACGACACCAGGCGACGCCACCGTCTTCGATAGATCCATAGAAACCAACCGAGCGTGCGGTTGATTGGTAAAGACAACAACAGCGTGTAAGGCGTCTTTTGGCACTGCGTCGGCCGGATACAAAGCAAGACCGGTAACTTTGTCGACGGCGTCAACACGTGCAGAATCTGTGCCGACTGCCATTAGATAATTCTTCCCTTTTCGCCACCTTCACGTAGCGATTTAATTATCGAGTAGTAACCGGTGCATCGGCAAAGATTTCCGGCCAGAGCTAACTCAATTTCTTGATCTGATGGATCGTTGTTTTCCTCTAATAAAGTTGCGGCTGCAACTAGAAATCCCGGTGTGCAAAATCCGCACTGAACAGCAAACTCTTCCAAAAACCGCTCTTGAATTGGGTGAAGCTGATCTTCTGTAGCCAGACCCTCAACCGTTACTAGGGATGCGCCGTCAGCTTGTGCTGTAGGTGTAAGGCAACTCATCACCGCTGCGCCGTTTAACCGAACTGTGCACGCGCCGCATTCACCCTCGGAGCAGCCCTCTTTTGTTCCTGTAGAGACGTTTGCTCGAAGCCATCCCAGAAGAATCGAATTAGCGCCCAACGGCGCGATAACCGGCGTTCCGTTCACCTCGCAAGCAATATTTGACAGAGTAGATATTTCGCTTTGACTTGAGACGGATTGGCCGATGTCGTGACCAAGTCGCGGCGCTGCTTCTGAATTGGCGACGAAACCTTCCGACAATCCCACCAGGGACCGTTCAATAGCAGTATTGGTAACCGCCTTACGGTACGTCGCTGTGCCGCGTACATCATCAATAGGAGAGATCGCTTCTTCCGCAATTTGAGCGGCCGCTTTTGCCGTCTCAACGCTCAGCTTTTCTCCAATTAAATATTCTCTAAGAGCCTGTGAGACAGAAACGACTTCGCTCACGCTCCCAATTGCTATGTCAGCACGCGTGATTTCAGCTGTGACATCGTCAATTTCAAGAACAATTCCAGCATGCACAACCGAAATTGCCTGTGCGCTTCGATTCCCGACTTTAAACCACGTCCCTATGGTGTTCCCGCTCCATCGAGGCACCTTGATAGAGCGGACCAGTTCGGTCCTCTCAAGATTAGTTTTTCGAAAACCAGTAAAAAAGTCGCGAATTGGGATTTCTCGACTTCCCTGACTTGATTCGATGACAACTCTGGAGTCAAGAGCGACAAGTGCCGAAACAGTGTCGTTAGCAGGGCTAGCCGTCACGACATTGCCTACAACCGTTGCTCGGTTCCGAAGCTGTGCTGAACCAATCTCCAGGCACGCCATCCGCAATAGATCAAGAGCGTGATCTAAACCTATTGCGTCAATTACTTGGTTGTGCGTTACCGAGCATCCGATTTCAATCTCGCTGCCGTTGACGTCGATCTGAGTGCACTCGGGGAGACCCCATAGATCTAAGAGCACGGCCTCACGGTCACCGGATCTATCGGTTTGGCGGTGAAGTTCTAAGACAAGGTCGGTGGCGCCAGCGAGTGGTCGCGCATCGGGAAACGCGGCGTACATGTCAAGTGCCTCTGCCCAACTAGCGGGCTTTAAGACCTTCTCAATTTGTGTTCCCAGTCGTTGAGACTCATGAAGAAGTCCCGCCTCTAGATTCATTTCGACGTTTCTTTCAGATTTCCAAGAGTGTCTTCTATCCAGCTTTGAAGATCGCTTATAACTTCTTCTTTGTTTATTTCGTTGAGAAGTTCGTGCTTTGCCCCGTCGTAAAGTTTGATCGTCTTCGCTGGGCTGGGCATATCCTCAATTGCTTGGAGAGAGTCGCCATAAGGGACAAATGGGTCAGCGGTGCCATGGAAGAACCCCACGGGAATGCGAATATTGTCAATTTCGTCTCTGAATTGATCTAGAGCAATCACCTCTGCTTCTAAAAGTGCTCGTTTATATAAGCCTCGATATACCAGTGGATCAGCGTCATATGCGGCGCACACGTTCAAATCTCGGGACATGCCCAAAGGATCCGAATCTTCGGGAGGTAGCTCCGGCAGAGAAAGAACCTCACGAGCCCATTTCCAATCACCTATCACTGCCCCAAAGAAAGCTGCCCCTGCTGCTCGTTCCGGCCAACGTTGTACAAAGCGAGCAGCTAATAGACCGCCCATTGAGTGACCCAATAAAACCAAGGGCACCTGATCTGGTAAAAGTTCGCCTGCAGCTGCCGCTGCAGCTGCCAAATCATCTACAACGAGACCAAAATCAGTGATGAGGGCGCGTTCACCCTCTGACAATCCATGACCGACATGGTCTGGAGCTAGCACTGCTAGCCCATTTTCCACTAGCGCCTCCGCCACATGTTTGTAGCGTCCGCCGTACTCCGCATATCCGTGAAGAATCAATACGAGTGCTCGTGGCTTTTCTGAAGGACTCCACAAGCGAAGGTGGATAGCGCCTCCATGTCCTCTTATCTGAAATTCTTCAAAATTCACGTCTATGCCTCATTTTCACGGTCGATACCCGTGAACAAAATCCCTACTACTGATCCGTCCTCAACTGAGGTCTCCGCTAAACCAGCTAGTCCTGCGACCCCGGTGGGTGACACATTTAATCCAGTAACGCTAGTAGCAATTTTATGAGTTTCAATAAGTGTTGTTTCAGAAACAACGACGGGCACCCCTCCGCTTTCTATTGTCGCTTCCAACAATGGGAGCCAATCGTACGTAACATCGTCGAGCAAGCCCGATGCTGCACTTGCGGGCTGATCCCACGGCCACATGAATCTTTCGGGGTTAGCCTGAGCGCTTTCAAGGTCAAACTCAGGTGCTAACAAATCCCATGCCCGTTTTAAGGGAGCGCATCCTGCAACTTGAACCGGATAAATCGTTACGTCGGGTAAAGCTCTTGCGGTCGCTGTTCCGAGTGCTCCACCCCCAACCTGAACAAACACCATGTCAAGATTGTCGACCTGATCTCTTAACTCCCACCCTAAGGTGCGTCCCCCATCAAAAGTCGAAGGGGTATTGGTGCCCTGAACGCCGAATGGTTGCGCACCTTTTTCCATCGACTCCATGAAGCGTGCGTAACAAGGGTCACCGGAATCGTTAGCATCAAGTTCACATACGTGAACTTGGGCCTCTAATTGCTGAAGAATGGCTAGTGCAGACTCTTCCGCCCAAGCAGGCACAAAGACTTCTATTGGCCGATCAATTGCTTTGGCCACCGTGGCTGCCGCGATTGCCGCATTCCCGCAGCTCGCTATTGCTAATGGTCTTGTCCCGTCATCTTCTTCGACTGCTAGGTGTAGGGCAACTCCAAAGAGATGCCTTGCTTTATGCGAACCCCCCACTGAATTAATTTCCACTTTTACTTTTAAATCCACGTTAAGACCCAGCGCAACCGCCAACGCCGTCCCATCAATCACGGGTGTCGTCGAAAATCCCGTGCCATCAATCCCACATATCTCTTGATCCAGTCGATTTACCAGATCAACAAATTGTTTGTCGCTCCACCCATTGCGCATTGCTTTGGCATACGAGTCAAGCCGCTCGCGATACACGATGAAGGGGTTAGATGCCTTCACGTCACTTGAGGTGTTTCGCCCCGGTTGCTTCATTGAACTCATCAATGCTGTTATCCCAGTTATCGATCAAAGGTCTTAGGCCATTCCACCAAGTTTGGTCCCGCCGGCGCTCGAAATCCTCAACTGAAATACCTTGCTGCTCCACCCAAGTGAAATAGCCGAGATTAAATACTCGATTCCGATTGGTTTCATCCATATCGAGAACATGATCAGTAGTGGTGTCAACAAGATATTTTGCGACTACCTCTTCACCTTCTGCATCATTGAACCCGTTGGGGTAGTCGCGCCGAATAACCTTTTCGCGCTCCGAGTTATACAGCTCTGCACCATCTGTAGCGACCGTCACAATCACGTCATCTGGCCCAAGACCCCAGTGCTTCGCTGCTTTGATAGCAGCCAGAGCGTTACAGATTGCCGAATAACCTAAGTTAGTGAGCATTGAGGTGAGATCAGAATTAACTCCTTGACGCTCTAGTGCACGAAGTCCAGCTGCGCTGTTGAATGCAACGTCAAGTCGGTCAGTTGCCTTGTCAGATACACCGACAATCAGATCGGTATTCGTCACATTGTGGATTAACGGCACATGCTTGTCGCCGATGCCTTGAATGTTGTGATCCCCAAAGCCGTTATAGAGCATCGTTGGGACCTCAAGCGCCTCGACCGCAACAATTCGAGCATTATGGCGGTCCTTAAGATAGTCACCCGCTCCCAGAGTTCCCGCAGAACCTGACGCTGAAACGAACGCAGCTAAACGTCCCGGCTGGCTAGATGTTCGGTGCAAAAAAATTTTTTCAAGGGCAGGTCCAGTTACGGCGTAGTGTCCAAGATGATTAGAAAATTCGCTGAACTGGTTAAGAATTACGTTGGACTTGTCGGTTTCGAGTCGTGCACACTCGTCATAAATTTCTTTAACATTGGCTTCGGTTCCCGGAGTCCGGATTACATCTTCGGGATGATCGATCCAGCGGTCTAGCCATTCGAAACGCTCTCTACTCATGCCCTCGGGTAGAACGGCGACCCCACGACAGCCCATAATCTTAGAAATTGCGACGCCGCCTCTGGCGTAGTTTCCAGTAGATGGCCATATAGCTCGGTTGATTGTTGGATCAAACCGCCCTGTCACCAGGCGAGCTACTAGACAAGAATATGCTGCCAAAACCTTATGGGCGCTAATCATTGGGAATCGGTTTCCTAGGGCAATGACTATTCGTGCATCTGTTCCAGTCATCTCCGATGGCAGCTCAATATGATCGGGTACCTCTGCCGGGCCAGCCCGGCCAGCGGTATTAAACCAGTGAACCCGAAATAGATTTAATGGATTGGCTGAGTTTGGGTCAACGGTGTTTAGGTCGGCGAGTAGATCCGAATCCAAGGTAGATGGATCTCTCAACTCACTAAATTTTGGTAGGACTATGTTGCGTTCACTAAAGCGCGACACGGCATTTGCAAGCGACTGTGTGCCGGAAGGATCGAATTTGTCAAAAACCGCTAGTGAACGAGGCATTCTCCCAAGATAGACCCATGAGTCTGAAATTAGTTAACACAGGAGTCCCGCAACGATGCCAAACTGTGCGCAATGAGCGACCCTGTTGATTTGCTAATTAAAAACGCCTGGGTAGTTGCGACAATGGATGACCAACGTCGCGAGTTAACCGGGGGGTGGGTTGCTATTTCCGGTGGTTATGTAGTCGGTGTCGGCGCTGGAAGCGAACCAGCTCCAGCAGCGCACCGCTCTATTGATGTTTCTGGATGCTTAGTAACTCCAGGATTAATCAATACCCATCACCATATGTTTCAGAACTTAACTCGGGCTTATCGTCCAATGACTGCGGCCCCACTGTTTGGCTGGCTCCAATCCTTGTACCCCCTTTGGACAAGTTCTATAGATGAGGAAGCTGTTTATCTCGCAGCCTGGGTCGCGCTCGCCGAACTAGCCATGTCTGGCTGCACGACTACAACCGATCATCACTATCTACACCCTGCTCGAGCAGGAGATTTGCTAGCCGCAGAAATTCAAGCGGCTATTGATCTTGCGATGAGGTTTCACCCCACTTACGGGTCGATGAGCTTATCCGTGAAAGATGGCGGCTTGCCCCCTGATGATGCTGTGCGCAATGAGGATGACATTCTTGCTGAAAGCAAAAGACAGGTAGAGCGATGGCACGACTCATCTTTTGGATCAATGATCCAAATAGCTCTTGCGCCATGTTCACCATTTACTGTGACCCCAGATTTAATGAGGCGCACCGCCGAATTAGCTGAGCAATTAGATGTAAGGCTTCACACTCACTTGGCGGAAAACGCTGAAGATGACGAATTTTCAATCGCCCAGTTTGGTCTGCGGCCTGTCGATTTATACGAAGATGTCGGGTGGCTAAGTGAGCGAAGCTGGGGGGCGCACGTTGTTCGACCTAACCCTGAAGAGATCGCTCGTTTAGGAGCGGCTGGCGTCGGTGTCGCTCACTGTCCGAGCTCTAACATGATCTTGTCATCAGGAATCGCTCCCGTCGTTCAGATGCGAAACGCAGGATGCCACGTGGGTTTAGGTTGCGATGGTTCTTCGTCAGCTGACTCCGGGTCTATGTGGCAGGAAGCGCGATTGGCCATGCTCCAGGGAAAGTTGACTGCAGGCGCTGACCAAATGGACGCAAGGGTCGCATTAGAGATAGCAACTCGCGGGGGAGCTGCTTGTTTAGGGCGAGTTGGAGAAATTGGGGAACTGTCCATTGGGTCTGTTGGAGATGTAGCCGTATGGAAACTTGATGGTCCGCAGTTCGCTGGTGTAATTGATGATCCGATAGAGGGATGGTTGAGATGTGGGCCGCTTAGCGCCTTCCATGTCCTTGTCCACGGTCGAGAAATAGTTAAAGACGGGCTATTAGTCGACCCTGCTCTTGATGAAACTCTTGTAAGGCACAGACAAACTGCTCAGCGCTTTCAGCCGTGAGCAGAAGTCATTTAAGCCGCTGATTGGCTTTAGCTGACCCTTCGATTATTCATCGTGAAGTCAGCGGCCGGTTCTGTTCGCGCTTTATTTGGTTGCTGTGACCGCTGACTCAACTAATGGATAAAGAATGTTCGCAAGGCGTTGGCCAATTGACCCTGTGCTTTCAACGACCAGGTATGCACCGAACCCTTTGTCTGGTTGGAGCCAAGCTACCGAACCATATAAACCCGGGTCGGTTAGGCGCAGCACGGGCGGGTTCTTTCCCACGGATGATTCGCCATAGCGGTTGTTGATCTGCGTCCACCAGCCCATGCCATAACCAATAGGGGAGTCATATATGTTGCCAGACCGATTCTGCTGCATTAAGTCGACGCCCCATTGAGACAGAACGACCTGCTCGTCGCATCTACCACCATTGAGATGCATAGCGAGAATTTTTCCGTAATCTCCCGTCGTTATGTAACCGCCGCCGCCGATGTGAGGATTATCAGTTGGTGGCAGTAGAGCGATATCGCCGTCCCAGTTGGGGTAGGTACCGCTAATTGCTTGCAGGGGAACCCATGGATTCGTAAAGCCCAGCGATGTCGTAGCGCACGGCTGAACATAGATCTGCTGTATGAGGTCTGCCCACTTTTTACCCGAAGCAGCTTCGGCTACAGCTCCCGCTATTTGGAGTTGGATGCCCCCATATCGGAATTCTGTATCTGGCTTGACAGTCCGAGGGTCAGCCGCAGCTATGGCCAAACCTTGAGCAGCGCACGCTTGCAAGGAAGTGTTTGGTAGAAACATGCAAACGTAAAGGGGGTCATCCGATTGAAGTCCGGGTATCCCTGAACTTCCGGACAGCAGTTGCGCTGCAGTTATGTTTTCGAGGCGCCCAGCGTAGTCAATGACGTCGCCTATCGGTGCATCGAGATCTAGTAACTCTTGATCATGGAGAGAAACAAGAACACCTGCGCTGATTATTTTACTAGTCGACGCAATGAGTGAAATTCGGTCAACTGAAAATTCACCCCAATGATTGTGGTAAACGACGCCCTCGTTTTGGTCAACCACTATGAGTCCAGCGCCGTTTAATTTGTTCTCAGCGACAAACCTTTCGATTGTTGACGAGACTTCGACAAAAGCTTTCGGGCTTATCTGAAGTTCCCAAGGACTAGTAGTTGTTGTTGTGATAGTTGTTTCATCGCTAATCGTTGCTGGACTTGATGTGGCTGGATTTGGCCAAGTCGTTATAGGGGTCGACGTCGCAGTCTCTGCGAGAGTGGAGTTTGTCGCTGTGCTACCTGCAACTTTGGAGTCGTGACCTGGATTGCGTATGGCTGCTTCTGAGCAGGCAGCCAAGGCGACAGCGGCAAATATGTAGGCGAGTAATCGAAATCGAATCATCAACTTACGAGAAACTTTTCAGCAGCCTGCTCAGCGTTGCGAATGACGAGCGGAAAGTGTTCATAGATAGGTAACTCAGGGCGATCAGACAGCCAACCAACAATCATCAAGCTACGAATCGTAAGGAAAACATCTACTGAAGCAATTTCGTCAGGCTCGATTTCATAAACAGAGCAATAGCCCTCAAGAAAAGCTTCTCTCGCCTCATCAAACCACGACTCCCCCACGCCCGGATGAAGGGCAACAGCAATTTCATGAGCGAACCAGCCATAGCCAGCGTCATCAAAATCGATAATGGTCAAGGCCCCAGCATTATTCATAATGTTGCCCAAATGCAGATCTGAGTGAATAAGACCAAAGCGCTCCGGACCCGTCGAAAGTTCACCTAATTTGTTCTGTAATACAGCACGAGCTTCGCTGAAAAGAGACCTTTGGCTCTTTGTCAAAGAGGTGACCTCCCAAAAACGTCCCCATAACGGATCCTCACCGAGTAGGCCATTCAGATCCCATCTACGCCTGGTGAAGCCTATTGGCCGTTCCCATGAATTTGAGTGACGTCGGATCGCCGCAGCAAGCGCGCCAATTTTTTTATAATGCGCTACAACGTTATTCGAGTTATTTGTTAGAGGGGTTCCAAGTGGCTGGCCTTTGACCCACTCAATGACTCCGACAATTCGACGCTCAAATGAATCTGGACCGCCGATATCGATCGATCGGTAATAATCGCCCGACGGTGTTTGGACAGCCGTCGGAACAGGCAATCCAGATTCAGCGAGCGATCTAACCCACGCAATTTCTGAGTCCAACTCTGTCAATTTGTTGTACCCGGGTCGGTGAAGACGCATCACCACTTGTCTTTGTGAATCAACTTTCACTTGGCAAACAATATTTTCCGAGTGCGAGATGACATCGATTTGAAGGGGCTCCAGATCCCAAATTAAGCATGCACTTCGCGCTGCTTTAATAAAATCGCTTTCCTTAAGCATCGCGCAGGGAATCCTCAAATGCGTTCAGAAAAATACGGGTGTGTTCATTATTGAAAACCAAAGGGGGTCGGATTTTCAAAACGTTCCCGTGCTGCCCAGCCTTCCCTACAAGGACAAAACGAGACTTCAACCTCTCAACCATTTGCTGCGCGCCAACTGGGTCAGGTATGCGTGTTCCAGGCTTTACCCAGTCAATTCCAATAAATAAACCCCTGCCCCTAACATCACCCATTTGGGGATGATCCGCTTCAAGTGCACGAAGAGCTGAAGTCAGACTCGCTCCCACTTCTGTAACCTGTTCGATCAAATTTAGATCATTGATTTCGTCAATCACCGCGCTACCCGCTGCTGCTTGAAGTGGTGAAGAAGCAAACGTATTGAAGTAACGATGTTGCTCCCGAAATTTTGTGACCATTTCATGGCTCGTCGCCATTGCAGAAAGAGGAAAACCGTTACCCATGGGTTTACCCATGCACACAACGTCGGGTGTGAAGCCGCTGACTTCATAACCCCACCAAGATCCGCTGCGGGCAAAGCCCGATTGAACTTCGTCAGCGATTACCACGCCCCCGGCATCAGAAACCATTGCTGTGGCTTCCGCAAACCAACCAGACGGCGGAATAGCTAATCCCTCATTAGCAAGAATTGAACACAACATGATTCCTGCAAATCCACCGCTGTCAGCGAAAGAAGCGATCGTTGCTTCCAATTGGTCCAAATGGAGCTGCAACAGCTCGGCTTCAGAAACGCCCTCAGCCATTGGCCGAAACAATTGCGGGGTCGTAATCGACTTAACACCACCACGGTCGTTACCAACGGGTAACGCAGTTAAACGCCCTACAAGCGAAGAATTTCCGTGGTAGGTCGAGTCAGTGCAAATAATTCCTTGTTTCCCAGTTACTGAGCGAGCAAGAGTAAGAGCCATTTCAGTGGCCTCGGTGCCGCTACACCCCAAGATCGCAGACTGAATTCCACCATGGTGCAGACTCACCAGGCGCTCTACGTATTCGATGACTCCCTCATGCAAATATCGACCGTGCACGTTCAATGTCGCTGCTTGCTCTGCGATGTTTGCCACTACCCGGGGATTTGAATGTCCTACACAAGGAACGTTGTTATAAAGATCTAAGTAACTTGCGCCAGCCGCATCTTTGAGCCAAACACCACTGCCGCTGACCAGTTCAAGAGGATCTTGGTAAAACAATGGAGTGTGTTGACCCATTACTTTGGTGTGTCTATCCAGAAGTCTGCTCACACGCCCAGTGTTGCACTTTGTTTCCATCATGAGTAACTGAACGTCAGTTGATGTTCAGGCCACGTAGGATGCCGACTACTAATGTTTTTTGATTTTCGACTCTGGGCACTTACAAAAGGAACTCGCGCCGCCATTGCCCAAGCAGTAACGATTGGCGTAATCGCGTCCCTCGCAGGAATAGCCCGTCTTGGTTTGCTGGGATGGTTACTCAGCAAAGTATTCAACGGGTCAACTTTCAGTGATCTATTGGGTCCAACACTCCTCGTGGGAATCGTCATGATCGTTCGCGGGATCCTAGAACACTGGCGCAAAATGTTGGCTCATCACACCGCCGCCGCTGTTCAACTCAAACTTCGCTCCCAACTTCACGATCACGTTTTGCAACTTGGGCCATCTCACTTCGGCGATGTTCGAACGGGTGAAGTTCTGCTATCCCTCGTCGAGGGTGTTGAACAATTAGAAGTGTGGTTTGGTGAATATCTTCCTCAACTCATCGTTGCTGCCATCACGCCAATAGCGGTTTTCGCAATCCTCTCTCCTCTAGATCTTCCTGTGGCCGGCGTATTAACAGGTTTCGCCTTAATCACCCTGATGGCACCAGCAGTATTTCACCGATGGGACGCCGCTCGAAGTTTGCAACGGCAAGAGGCCTACAGCAAATTTGCCGCGGACTTCTTGGACTCACTCCAAGGCTTAGGCACTCTCAAAGCTTTTGGACAAAGTGCCGCCCGAGGACGCACTCTTGCCACGCGAGCACACGAGGTCTTCAAAAGCACAATGTGGGTTCTTGCCACTAACTCGCTAACCCGAGGAATCACTGACACCGGGTTGGCACTAGGAGCCGCAGCGGCATTAACCCTCGGTGCCTACCGCGTGCAATCCGGGGATATGGAAATGTCCACCCTCCTCATCATCTTGATGATTGGGATTGAGGTATTTCGCCCCCAACGCGACCTACGAGCCTTACTCCACAACGGGATGATGGGGCTATCAGCCGCACAAGGTATTTTTAAGGTCTTCGACTCTCAACCTCTCGTTCAAGAACCATTCGAATCACCTGCATTTAGCGAACCACTCGAACCTCGAATTTCATTCAAGGATGTCACGTTCCATTACCCCACAGCGGCAGCCGCAACATTGCAGAAACTCAACATCGACGTTGCACCGGGTGAAAGAATTGGCGTCGTCGGCTCAAGCGGTTCGGGTAAAAGCACAATCGCTAAGCTCCTACTGCGCTTTTATGACCCCACAAACGGCTGCATAACTCTTGGAGGGCACGACTTACAAGACCTCTCAGCGCACCACCGCTATGGAGCCATCGCCCTTGTCTCCCAAGACACATTTCTTTTTCATGGAACAGTTCTTGAAAATATTCGATTTGGCGCTCCAAATGCCGAGATGAAAGAGGTCCGGCAAGCAGCTATGGACGCGAATGCGCACGAATTCATCTCACAATTACCAAATGGCTATGACACCGTTATCGGAGAGCGGGGTATCCGTTTATCAGGAGGGCAAAGGCAACGCATAGCAATAGCTCGCGCTCTCCTGAAAGACTCGCCAATCCTCGTACTTGACGAGGCCCTGTCCTCAGTCGACGCAGAAAACGAAGCTGTTATTCAGGAAGCACTCGACCGTCTAATGGCGGGCCGCACCACGCTAATATTCGCGCACCGACTTTCAAGCGTTATCGGCGCCGACCGAATTCTTGTCCTCGATGAAGGAAAAATTGTCGAGTCCGGTAAGCACAGCGAATTAATGGATAGTCGTGGTTACTACTTCACCCTAATGTCCGCCCAACTTTCTGGTGCAGCAGTGAGTCGACCTCCAACAGGACCTCAACAAACCGCCGTCACAAGCCTTGATCCCGATCGCGAAGTCAGCGAGCCTGCAGACAATGAAATAGTTTCGGCAACAGGGCTTGGGTGGCTAGCGGCGATTAAGTGGCTCTTCTCCGAGATACGGCCATGGAGAACAAAACTCATAGCAACTTTCATCTTTGGGGTAACGCGAGTAGCAGCACTAATCGGTGTTGGAGTGGTTAGTGCCTTAATCGTCGCTGCAGTCAAACGTGGCGAATCCTTCGACGGCTTGCTGACAGCGCTAATTATTGTTGCGCCGCTTGCAGGTATCTTGCACTGGTTGGAGTCGTGGGTAGCTCACGATATGGCATTCCGGATGCTCGCTGAGATGCGCGTTGCGCTTTACTCAAAACTCGACCAACTGGCGCCGGCCTATTTAGTTCGCAGACGCACAGGGGACATGGTCGCAATGGCTACTCACGACGTGGAGATGGTTGAATATTTTTTTGCACACACCGTCGCGCCAGCGTTCGTTGCTTTACTCGTGCCCTCCACTGTGCTTGTGACGCTGAGTATTCTCGGCTGGCAAATGGCCATCGCTCTAATCCCATTTTTGGCAGTAGTTGCGCTCAGTCCATTTTTGTTGCGAAAGCGCCTAGATAAGTTGGGATCTGAAGATCGCGAAGCGTTAGGCGATTTGAATGCCTTCGTGGTCGACACAGTCCAAGGACTCGGCGAAGTGCTCGCCTTTCAACAAACTGCTACACGATCAAAATCTTTTATGCACCGAGTACAACGGCACATCGACACCAGGCTTCCTTTTTACAGCGACTTATCCCGCCAGACAGCGCTGCTTGAAGTCGCCATGGGATTAGGAGGCCTAGCTGTCGTTGTAACGGGCGCTTCGCTGGTTTCAGCCGGGGATCTCAACCCCACAACTCTTCCGTTGCTCACGCTTCTTGCTCTGGCATGTTTTTTGCCGGTTTCGGAAATCGTTCACGTGGGTCGTCAATTAGCAGACACACTTGGTGCCGCGCGTCGGTTGCACCAAGTCCACAACGAACCCGTCGAGGTGCGCTCAGCAGAGACCCCAAACCCCATTAACATTCAGGGCCCAGAGAACGCAATACAGTTTCGCGAAGTTGAATTCTCCTACCCAGGCACTGAAATCCAGGCATTGGACGGAGTGTCTTTCGACGTAGCTGCAGGCTCGACCGTTGCCATTGTCGGACCTTCGGGCGCAGGTAAAACAACAGCCGCGCAGCTAATCCTGAGATTTTGGGATGCTGATCAGGGCGCTATCTGCTTATTTGACCAACCCTTAGCCCGACTTGACCTTGACGATTTGAGATCCCATGTCGCAATGGTCAGTCAAGAGACCTATCTGTTTAACGACACTCTTGCTCAGAATATTCTCATGGCGCGCCCCGATGCGACAGAAGAGCAAGTAAACGCCGCAATAGATCAGGCGTCTCTAACTACGTTTGTTGAGAATCTCCCCGAAGGGTTGAAAACAAACGTTGGTGAGCGTGGGGTGCGGTTATCCGGGGGACAACGTCAGCGCGTAGCGATAGCCAGAGCGTTTCTAAAGGACGCACCGGTTCTTATTTTGGATGAAGCAACATCCCACCTCGATGCTGTAAACGAAGCTGCGGTTCATGACTCGTTGCAAAATCTTATGCATGGCCGAACAACACTCATTATCGCTCATCGATTATCAACAGTGCGACATGCGACCCAGATTGTCGTTATGGAAGCAGGGAAAGTAGTAGAAGTTGGGGACCACGATTCCCTACTCCAAACCGGCGGTCTCTATTCCCGACTCCTTGCCCATCAACTTTCCACATCGACGGTGACTTAGTCTCTTGAGATCACAGGGAGCTTGCTTGTTGCTTGGGTTGAGTCTTCTTAGCTATTGCCAAAAGTGTCGAAGCTGACTAAGTCGGTCGAGTCAAGGCGTGGAGCTTTTTTGAAGTCAGTTCCGATCGTGTAGGCCACGGGGAACAGTCCGACCTGTGTCCACTCGTTGTAGTCGACACCTAGAACTTCAGCGGCCTCTCTCTCAAACGGTAAGTGCAGGGTTGTCCAAGCGCTACCCAATCCGCGCTCGCGCGCTGCAAGCATAAAGCTCCACACTGCTGGGATTATTGAACCCCACATAGAAGCCTGGCCGAATGCATCAACGCCTTCCGGACGCCCCAGCATCAAGGGCACTAATAACGTTGGAACTTCATGAAAGATCTCCCTCAAGTGCATTGCGGAGCCTCGAACAAATTCTGCTCGTTCCGCCCGAATATCCCCTGGCGCATACTCGCGAGCGGGACCATTCACGTAAGGATCAAAGCCTTGGCCATAAAGACCCGCAAGCTCCCGTTTCTTATCGGGGTCTTCAACAAAGATAAAGTGCCAACCTTGCGCATTTGATCCAGTTGGAGCTTGGAAAGCGATATCTGTGCACTCAAGAAGCAGCGATCTTTCCACTGGTCGGTTTAGATCGAGCCGCTTTCTAACAGCCCGAGTCGTGGTCAAGAGTTCGTCAGCAGATAGTTCGAGATACATGCAAGAGTCCTAAGTCAGTCGACCTCTGATCATATGTCTACTTAGCTGTCTTCACTTATAGAAATGACTAACGGAAGCCTGTTTGAGGAGGGCTACCCATCTCCGATGGTGATTCAGGTAAGTCATTTTTTGGCCGAGGCCAAGCGATTGGAGTTACGGGACCCTTAATTCTTTGTCCCTCGTTAATGTTTTGCCGGTCCAAGCTTTGATGCCAGTGAGGCTGTGAACGAGTGCAGCCATCTTCGAAGTAGATTATGCAGTAAGCCCGCCGAGTTGTATCCGTGGTGTTGGCCTTCGCTTGATGAACGGTCAAAGAATGATGAAACACAACTGACCCGCGAGGCGCTTCCACCCAAGAAAGATCGCGCATTTCGGAATGATCGAAATATGGATAAGGCTCTTCGCGTAATTCTCGGGTGATATCTGAAAATTTGGCTAAACCTAAACGGTGAGAACCAGGCGAATAACCCATTGCCCCACTCTCCAGCGTTGAGCCGTCGAACGGAATCCAAGCAGTTATCTGGCGGGCCGGTGCCATTGGCCATAACGGCCAATCCTGATGAGGGTCCGTCTCTCGCCCCCCAGGCTCTTTATAAAGCGCTTGATCATGCCAAATCCGCAAGGCCTCTGCGCCTAACAATGCGCCTGCTGTCTTTGCCAAGCTCTGATTAAAAGTCAACGCCTTCAGATCATCATTGTCCTCCCAGAGGTTCATACATTGTTGAAAACTCTGTTCATACATAGATTTCGCATCTATTGATCGTGTATCTGGCCCAACCCGGTTTATGACTGCACGGTCGACAATCGATCCGAAAAATTCAAGCTCGGCCGGATCAAAGAAATCTTTAACGACTGCGAAGCCGTCGCGATCAAACGTTTCGATCAAAGCAGCATCTATTGCGACCACCCGATAAGCCTAGATCGCTCACGCAGCGTTGTTAGGAAGAACTGTTGCTTCAGACGGAATAGAATTGAGAACGAGTGATAGGGGAACTCAATGCATGACATCGTAATTAGAGCTGGCAAAGTCGTTGATGGCACAGGAAGCGAAGCCCGAAAAGTCGATATAGCTATCGATGATGGAGTTATTTCATCTGTAGGACCTGCTATTGGCCAAGGCCGAATCGAAATAGATGCTGACGGTTACTTGGTAACGCCTGGGTTTGTTGATGTGCACACTCACTATGACGGGCAAGCAACTTGGGATCCCGAGATGAGCCCCTCTTCATTCCATGGAGTCACTACGACAGTTTTCGGCAACTGTGGCGTAGGGTTTGCTCCCGCTCGGCCAGACAGTCATGACTGGTTGATCCAACTTATGGAGGGCGTTGAAGATATCCCCGGAGCCGCCTTATCCGAAGGTATCGATTGGAACTGGGAAACATTTCCAGAATATTTAGATGCTCTTGAAAGAATGCCGAGAGTCATGGACATTGCAACGCAAGTGCCGCATGGCTCTGTCCGGGCATACGTTATGGGAGAAAGAGGAGCACGAAACGAAGATCCGACGCCAGAAGACTTAATCGAGATGGCAAAGATTGTTCAAGAAGGAATTGAAGCCGGCGCACTCGGGTTCACATCCTCCCGGACCATGCTGCATCGAGCTCTGGACGGGGAACCCGTCCCAGGAACATTCGCGGGAGCTGATGAACTTATAGCAATGGGTAGAGCTGTAGCCGACGCAGGTGGAGGGGTCGTCGAAGTAGCTTCAGATATTGGACTTGGGGGGCTGGAAGGTAACTTTGGTTCGGATATCGATTGGATGCGTGCCTTAGCTGACGATTATGGATTGACGGTCACATATGCTCTAAACCAGGCAGATCAACACCCACAGCAATGGCGTGATCTCCTGGAACTTTCATCAGCCCCTCTTGAAGGTCAAGGCAAAGTAATAGCGCAGGTAGCCGGGCGCCCAGCAGGACTGCTGTTTGGACTAGAAACGTCGCTTCACCCATTCAAGATGCACCCGACATACTTAGATTTAGCGGCGAGCTGCACACCGAGCGAACTTGTAAAAGAACTCTCGAAAGAACAAATAAAGCAGCAGATATTAGGTGAAACGACTGGGTATACCGGACGCTTCAATCATGATGTTGCTCACGGTTTTCACAAGATGTACCCACTGTTAGAGAACCCTGATTACGAACCGAAGCCTCAAGACTCCATTGCGTCGCGCGCCGAAAAGGAAGACCGCGATCCCTACGAGTATGCGTACGAAGTCCTGCTTGCGAACAATGGGAAAGGACTAATTTTCTTTCCTCTTGCTGACTTTGCGGAACACACCCTCGATCCAACATACGAACGTCTAAATCATCACGGTGCATTCTGGAGTCTTTCTGACGGCGGAGCTCATTGTCGTCTTATCTGTGATGCCTCTACGTCGACTTTCATGTTGAGTCATTGGACAAGGGACCGAACTAATGGCCCTAAGATGAAAATTGAAGATGCGGTGAAGCTGATGACGCACGACACTGCTGAGATATACGGGCTACTTGGTGATAGAGGCACCCTTGAAGTTGGCAAGCGGGCAGACATAAACGTCATTGACTATGACAATCTGTCAATTTCTCCGCCTGAAATGGCCTATGACCTTCCCACCGGAGCTCCGCGCCTTTTACAAGAGGCGAGTGGATACAAGGCCACCATCGTTGCTGGTGAAATCGTCCGAGAAAATGACGAATTCACAGGGGCTCGCCCAGGTCGTCTAATCCGGGGACGTCGGTAAAACGAATCGAGAAACAATTCCTCACTAGATCTGATCTTGTTTCACTAGTAGAAACCTGATTTATGTTGAACTGTTGGGCACCAATCGGCCGGGGTGATGCTTCCACTATTGCGTCCCGGTCGAGAGAATTAGAACAGCGGGGTTACGCAGGCGTTATCGGTAACCAGGTCTACGGACCACCGTGGGCGAGTATGGCTGTCGCGGCAGCGTCTACTTCTTCACTGAAATTAGAAACGGGGATAGCAATGGCATTTGTGCGCTCCCCATTTGAAACTGCATGCGCGGCCTTGGAACTGGACGAAATAAGCAACGGACGCTTCACGCTTGGCTTAGGCACGGCACCCCAAACATGGACGGAGAATTACTTTGGCCAGAACTTCTACCCACCAATTGGCAGAACACGCGAGGTAATTGAAATTCTGCGAATGGTCTTTGATGCAGCCGAAAGTAATGCTCCTTCAATCCCGGAATATCAAGGCGAGCACTATCAACTTTCTTTCGAAGGTCTCCATCCCAATTTTGCTCCCAATGCTCGATCCATCCCAATCTGGATAGCGTCGCTCCGCGAAAAATTATGTGAATTAGCAGGCGAATGTGCTGACGGGTTCATAGGACACTCGATTTGGTCGCGGTGGTGGTTAGAGGAACGAGCCTTGCCGGCCCTTCGCCGCGGCGCTACCAGAGCCGGGCGCGACCCGAATGAATTACAAATTCAATTGTGGCTCACGGCTTCTATTGATTCAGATCCGCTTGTTGCTGCTCGGCGAGCTCGCGGCAATGTCGTCTTTTATGCCTCAATTCCCAGCTATCGATCCTATTTTGAAGCACACGGCTTTGGTGCCATGTTCGACGCCTTGGTTGAGGCGCGCAAATCACTGCCATTAGAAAACTGTCTAGATATGGTGCCTTTGGAAGCTGCAAAGACATTTGCCGTGTGTGGAACTCGGGATGAAGTTGGCGAAGAAATCGTCACCATCGCGCAACATGCGAACTCGGTGTGTGTAAAGCCACCTATGTGGGCGATTGATCCTTTAGAAGTAAAGCAACAAGGCGAGGAAATTGAAAAACTGCTGCTTGGATAAGCCACTTACTATTTAGTGAGTTGCTCCAACAGTCCGCCGCTATCACTCACTATGTGGCCTTCTGTTACTTTGCCTTCGATAACCGTAAATATTGCTACAGCGTGCCGTTCGACCTCGTTGCCAGACCCAGTTATCCCCATGAAAGTCCCTGTATGGATTCCTCTCAGTATGTACCTCACTGCCACCGACGATCCATCGCTCACCATTTGCTGAATTTCGAACCGGGCGTTCGTGAATGCGGAATGATATGCCTTAAGTGACTCGATGTGTTCTGCGAGGGAATTTGCGGAGGGACCTCCATAGCCGTGTCGCACATAATTGTCGGTGAATGATCTTTCGACTACTGACAGGTCCTGTTTATTAAATCCCTCCTCCATTATGTACCGAACGAGATCCTTTGCTTCGTTGCCTGTCACGATGGCCCCTAGGTAGTCAATAGCCGCAAGCTGCTTCTGCGCTCATGCTTACTTTAGAACTGCTGGTGTGATTCGTTTAACGATCACGATGATTTGCGTCCCCACACAGCGTAGAGAGGGTCACCGAAACTGCTTGTCTCGGTTCGGAGCTCTGCACTGAGGTCCGACCATGGGCCGGTGCGACGAAAATACTCGCCGACAATCGATACATGCCCCCGATCGTCGGTCTGATTCCACCCATTAATTGCCTTCGTAGGAAAACACCGATTTGAAAAAGTATGGACGAAAACACCCCCGGGCTTTAAGCAACGATGAACTTCGTTGAACACTTCTAATGGACGTGTCAAATAATCGACGGAGACGCAACAAACGACGCCATCGAACTCTTCATCGAGTAGAGGCATAATCGGATTGACGTTGAGATCATGCTGTAACCACGAATCAGCGTCTTTATTTGCGCTCAACTCTTCAGTGTTCATTCCAAGAACTACTAACTCCTCGGGCTTGACGGGGAAGTGGCTAACCCATGAACCCATTAGATCCAAAACTCGACCGGTGAGTCCAAGTTCTGTATACAGCTTGCCCACAGCTTCAATAGCACCATCATCAATATGGGTTACTAAACGTGGCGCGGCATAAAAGTTGCTATCCGATGACTGATCTGCTCGTCCGAAAAACCCAGCAGGAAATCCACTGTAAAGATCTGTTAGGTCGTGAGGCTGGTCAGTCACAATTTCCTTTTTCTTTTAGAGGATGATTCTTTTAGCAAAACTTAAATCGTGCCCAGCGGGGTCCTTTATTGGGAAGAATCGTTCGCCCCAAGGAGCGTCTTTCGGTTCGGCATCGGGAGAAAGCCCTGCTGTTATGGCACGTTTATAGACTTCGTCTACATCGTCAACATGAAAGACAATTCGTCCCCACCAGCCCGTAGGCATCTCCTCTTGGCTAACTAACCATAGGTTGACAAAACAAGACGCAGATTCCAAAGTGACGAAGGACCTTGAAGAGTCACCAAAAGTTTCAACGAAACCCAGTGCTTGGTAGAAATTTACTGATTCCGCCATGTTTGCGGTCGCAAAAGTGATGGCGTCGATCCGTTGAACATGACCTTCCAGTTGTTTCACGAGGAAGCCTTTCATGGTGTCCAGCAAGGTCGACAATAGAGCAGTAATTACCACTCGCCGCAAGCGCGACTGAGGAGTTAAGTCATCTGCATGTCCTGTTGACGTTTGAGTGTCGTCTAACGTCGGCTGTTGAAAAGAGGGGTAATAATGAATTTTACGGATTTCAACGCAATGGTGGAGAGCAACGCGGCGTCACTTCGATCTAGCTGGCGCAACTATTCGCTTAGTTCTAGCGCACTTATAGCTGTAATTGTTTTTGGCGGCGAACATCTTGACGGCAAGCGTCCGATGATGGTTTTTGCCATTCTCGGCGTGAACCTTCTGCTACTCCTCAGTACGGATAGTCAAATGGCGCAGTTCCAAGCACTACGAAAAGACATGCCATCTGAACTTGCAGACTCAGCAACTGGGCAAGATTGGTCCAAAGCACCTCTTGGTGCGTTCCGTGTTATCGGCGCCGTGATGACTATCGCCATTACGGTCACAATGTTGATGGCGCTATAGCTCTGAAATTGGAGAGTAAAGATTTGGCCCCGCGTACCTGAGTTCTAAGGCATCCGGTTGCACGGGACCAAATTTTGTGTGACCTGCTGGCCTATGGTCTGGCCAACTGATACTTGAGGTATGCGATGAAAGCTTTAAATTATTATGTCGAGTCTTGGCGACGTTTCGGGGATTTTCGTGGCCGGTCGTCGCGACCCGCCTATTGGTGGCCATTTCTGCTCCACCTCCTGGTCTTCTTTGTTCTTGGTGGTATCTTTGCCGCCATTTTGGATCTTGACACCGATCAGGTTGGACCGGAGATTGTCTATTTCATTGCCTATGTGTGGTTGTCGATCGCATTAGGAGTGCGTCGCCTTCATGACGTGGGTCGAAAAGGAACATGGCTCCTACTTGGTCTTGTTCCCTTGGGTAATTTGGTGCTGCTGTATTGGCTTGTTCAGCCTAGTTCTGCAGAAACAAACGAATGGGGAGATCCAGGCACGCAAGATGGGATCACGGCAGCTAGCAGTGACACCGAACCAGAACCGCCGCATCGAACAAACGACATCATTCGGTAACCAGAGACTTAAGGGCTGCTATCTAAAGCAGCTCGTAAGGCACCAGTAGTCACCCCAAGTGAAGAAGCTGCAGCCTCGATATCCGGGGGAGGGGGACCCAACGCTAACCGAAGCTGTTCTTCGGTTACGCCGAGTTGAGCCGCGGCAGCGGACAGATTCGGACCACTTAATGCTGATCCCGTTTGGTCCCTTGGTGTCCGCCTGGGATTGGGGCCTGAAGGCCGCGATTCATTAAATTCGCCCTTCAAACAGCGGCTGATGTAAGGAAACTCATTAGTAACCAAATACAGGTATCGATCCTCGATGAATGTCCCATTGCATTCATCTAGATCTCCAGATCCGGGAAGGTATTCCCAGTCAGACGTATAAGTGCCATCAGGGGCCGTGCCTCCTACGACCTTATTTGGGCCCCGCACACCGCCGAGGCTTACCTGACAATCGCTGCCCGTTCTTAAAGAGGCCGTAAGTTGATAGCTGGGCTTATAAGTGTCAGTAGTTGATATGTAGATCAAGTAGCCGTCCGCAGCGAAGCCGACATGGACCAGTTCTCCTCCGGAGTGATCGTGTACCTCAGCGAGCAAGTCGGATAACCCGTGATAGTGGTACTCACCAGTTGGCTGCACGTGTGCGTTATTGAAGTCCATACCAAGATTGAAGGTGTCTTGTAGCCCTTCAACCCGATATGTCTCACCGGTCACACAAGTCACGGTTTCTGCGGTGCCCGGCTCAAACTTGACGCCGTTTACTGCTACGCCTGGCACATGTACCTCAGCTGCGGCACCCCTATAGGCAGGGTTCGTGGGGTACTTATACCTGTTTGATTGAGCCGAGATGGTATTCGGGTTGCCTGAGTTTGGGAACAACCCAGTTTCATGATTTGGCAGAGCGTTCGTGACGATTGTTCTCATGTTGTCCGACACTGTCACTGTTGTCTGAGTACCAAATCCGACCTCAGAAATTGAATAATTGCCTAAATAAGGACCTTCCTGAAGGTCTGTGTGGGTGTGGGTTGTTTGAGTGATCGGTGGGGTGGTTGTGTCTTCTGTGTAGGTGTGGGTGGCTGTTGTTTGGATAGTCGGCGGGCTAACCGTCTCTTGGCTCGAACATGCACTGGCGACAACACAAACTGTCAGTAGAACAGCGAGCGTCAACTGTAATTCGTTAATCCGAAAAGAAGCCATGCAGCACTATTTCCTGTTCGACACGCAAAGATGGCCAGTGGTAGCAATTCATATAGAAAATTAACGGAGCATCTTCGGCAGCTACGTTAAGACCAAACATATTTATTCCTAAACAATGAACCTTGATCCGGCCTAAAGAAAATGGGTCAAAAACCCACGAAGGAAACCGAAGATGAACTACGTCGAATTAACAGACCAAGCTGTTGAATCAATGCGTGACCGGGATCCCGATGAGCCAGTGGCGATGATCAACTTGCTTAAGTTTCGTGACGTAGCCGACCCGAACCTAGGTTTAGAAATGACCAGCGGACGCGACTGTTACTTTGGCCACTACATCGCAGGAGTACCACCCATAGCGAACCGCCTCGAGACCGGACACTCCCCCCTTTATCTCAACGAGGTCCACTCATGTTTCTTCGCCTCGACAGGCGAAGACTGGGACTACCTGTTGGTCCCCCAGTATCGATCACGACGGTCTTTTATCGAAATGATCACGGACCCCCACTATCAAGAACTTTTGAAATATCGGTCTGGAGCACTCGTCAATAGCCGATTAATTGAATGCGTCAACGACGAACCAGAGGGATATCCGTTGCACCTCAACGCGCCACTGCCAGCGGACCCAATAATTGAACAACCCGGCTTATTCAAAGACCCGCGAGTCAACGAAATCAACGACCGTGACGCAGACCAACCAACCGACATGCTGAATCTGGTTCGTCTAGCCGGCACCACCAAACCAAACAGCGGAGTTGACAACATGTCAGGAGCAGAGGGCTATGAGGAATACAGAAAAGGAGTGACGGATCTATATGCCGAACGGGCCGGCGTTAAAATTACCTGGCGCGCCTTCCCCGTAGCTACTCTCATTGGGCCTTCTGACGAGCTATGGGATGAAGCGCTCATATATCACTACCTAAGTCGTTCAAAAATGCTCTCAATGTTCACCGACTACGAGGACTACCGCGTCAACCATCTCCCAAAGCGGAACGCATCAATCGTGGATAGCCGATTAATCGAAACCACCGTTGGCGGATAAACCCGTTGATTAACAGACCAGTAACTTCGAGCAGCCCTTGCGTACCGCCCCGTATCTGCAGGTCTGGAAAATCTCAAGTTGTAAGCGGTTTTCCCTTTGCATGGTCGATGAAAACAAATTCTTCAACTGGCTTTCTCGAAAGCTTCGAGAGCTGTTTAGGCGGACGACCAATCGTCAACATGGCCGAAACGGCTTCATGCGATTCAAGCCCCAATAACTGCTGCACCGCTGGCTCTTGAGCTGCAAGCAACGTCGTTAATGTTCCACCGAACCCTTCGTTTCGAGCTGCCATCAATGCACTCCAAGCCATGGGATAAATCGAAGCCCCACTAACCACTCCGACACGATCTAAGAATTGGTCCATCGAAGCAACAACTTTCAAATCAACAGCAATAATGCAAACAACTGGGACGTCCTCCAGATGCTCAAACATTGGTATAGCAATTGGCAGCGATTCATCTAGAGCAGCTTCAGCGATATTTATCAATGAAGGAGTTACTGATTGCCAGTAAACCTCTCCCGCACGAGTTTGGGCAGCTGCTACCCGCATTGGGCCCAGACACAACTCGCCCAGAGAGCGTTTAGTGTCGGTGTCGCGTATAACTATGACTTTCCAACCTTGGCGGTTCCCCCCGTTAGGCGCAAATCGTGCAGTATCGAAAATTCGGTAGAGTACTTCATCAGGGATCGGATCATCGGTGAACTCTCTCGCCGCAAAAGTTGTTGTTGCTACGTCTACAAAATCCATTAGACACCTCAAATAATTCGATCGATACGTAGATCATCAATTTCGGACACACTAAAACCCAATTCCTTAAGCACTTCATCTGTGTGTTCGCCTAATTCAGGAGCTCTACTTCGGATAGTCCCGGGGCTAGCTGTCATTGAAATTGGGAAGCCACTAATTGGGATTTCGCGAGAAGCAGACGGGTAGGCCACCTTCTCCAGAAAGTCGATTTCATTTATGTGCGGATGGTCAAGAGTTTGTTGAGGTGTTAGTACAGGCGCGCCCGGGATCTTTAAATCCGCGAGGGAAGTGAGGACTTCATCAGTTGATTTGTTTGCGCACCAATCAGACATGACGCCGCAGATTTCTTGTCGATGGTTGCCCCGTCCCTCGTCGCTTTGGAATCTAGGATCATTTGCTAACTCTGGACGTCCGATCAATTTGGCCCAACGAGCAAACTGGTAGTTCCCAATCACGGAAATAAGTACGGTTCCATCCTGGGTGGCGAAAGTATCTGATGGCGCTGCAGTTTGGCTTTGGTTATGGGAAGCTTCGCGATCAAGATGTAACTGATCTTGTTCAATCAAGGTTGCGTTGGCAATTGTCATCGCTGTCTTCAGCAAAGCGCCTTCCAGCTCCTGTCCTTCGCCAGTGAGGTCGCGATGCCGCAAAGCGGCAAGGGTTGCCATAGCAAGTAAGGAGCCAGTACAAAAGTCAACGTATGGGGTGGAGTTACGAGTTGGTTGCCCTTCAGGACCAGTCATGTGCATCGCCCCGGACATTGCTTGGGCCAAGCCATCGAAACCGACGCGATCGCTAAAAGACCCTCCGGAGCCGAAGCACGTCACGCTTGAAACGATGATGTCTTCTCGGACTGATTTGAGTGACTGATAATCGAGACCCATCTGTTTCCTTGTCTCTGGCGGGAGATTCGCAACGACGATGTCAGCAGACCTGACTAACGAGTTCATAATCTCGCGACCTTTCTCCTTCATAGGGTTAAGTGTCACGCTGCGTTTATTTCTCCCGACCTGAAGAAACAATGCCCCCTGTCCGTCCGACGTCACAGGCGTGGTCCAACGGTCCTCTCCGCCATCTAAACGCTCAATGCGAATTACGTCAGCGCCCAAATCACCTAAAATTGTTGCAGCAAACGGCCCTGCAATGAAACGGCCGAAATCAAGAACTCGAACTCCGCCTAATACTCCACTCACGAATTACCCCTTACCCGGCTCGGTATCTCGCGAAACCGAAACTCCCATATCCCGAACATAGTTAGCTTTTCAGCTATCGGTGCTTTTCATGCACGAAACCCTAGGTCAGGCCTCCTTAAGAACGATTCACAGATTTCCTGCCTCGTAGCGCAAAATTATTTAGATCAACTGCCGATGTCCGATCCCTCAACCACACTGGTCGAGGTGCCAAACTCGATTTCAATGCCTGACGCTGAGTTTCTCTCAGATGACTTCTTATCTTCGAAGTCCGACGCGGATCTAGCCGTGATCATGCAACAAATCGTCTCAGAACAACAGAAAAGAGCTTTGGAAGGATCCGACCCTGACGCACTTTTGGAACAGGGCTTCAAAAACGGCTTTAGACCGAACGGACTCCCATATGACCCCTGGATTGTAGATGGAGTACTTATTTGTCCTGGAGCGGTGAACGACAGAAGCTCAACATCTCACGACTGCGGATTCGTAGCGTTCGATGAGCATTGGTGCTGGGAACATCCCGATATTCTCCTCGATGAGGTTCGGTATATAGATGGTCCGAAAAGACGGCAACGTTCTGTGTCACTTATACCCGTATTCGAGGGATTGGAATTCGATTTGGTCATATCCCGCTCATCAGCAGGCCAACACAAAATGAAGTCCGCTACGGCGTTTCGCGTAATAGATGGTTGCTTAGAAGTTGTGAGGAACAGGATCCCAAAGAAAACATCTGGCTTACGGCATTAGAGCCACTTTGTAGCGACCGAATGAAGTGGATCAAAGTAATTGGGATCGCCAAAAAGTGCGCAAGGGTCCGCGTCCATGCGAGGATATGCCAATGGATTTGTATGACGTAATGCGAACAACTTTTGCTGCTCGAGATTTCACCGATGACGAAATTCCTGATGAGACCTTGTATCGCATTCTCGATAATGCGAGGTTTGCGCCAAGCGGCGGGAATAGACAAGGTGGCCGCGTAATAGTTGTTAAAGACGCCGATACAAAGACTGCGCTCGGGAAGCTATGTTTGCCTCAATTACGGGTTTATGGAGAACAACGAGCCAACGGGGAAAGCCCATGGCAAAGCATTAAACCCACAGCCATTGACGTTGACAAAGTATGGAATGACGAGTCGATACCCGCAGTGATACCTATGTTTGAAGATCTGTCTTCCACTCCAACTGTTCTCGTTATCGCCGTGGATCTAGGCGTCGTTGCATCGTTAGACAAAGATCTTGATCGCGTAGGAATAATAAGTGGTGGCTCTATTTATCCGATGGCTTGGAACATTCTGCTTGGCGCGCGTAACGAAGGTTTTGGTGGGACGTTAACGACGTTGCTCGCAGCCCAAGAATCAAAAGCACAGGAGCTCCTAGGCCTCGAGAGCCATGTAGCGATCGCCGCGTTACTTACCCTGGGTAAACCGAAAAAGCAGCTCTCTAAGCTTTCCCGTAAGAAAGTTGAAGATTTCGTCACCATAGACCGAGCTGATGGGCCAGCTTTTTCTGGGTAAATAAGTCCCCTATATTTACGCAGGAACAGCGCGACGCGCAATGTAATCAAGATCGCATGAAGCGGGCAGGGTTCCGAATAGGGAGCCGTGGTCACCCGCTATTCGCGAACAGAAATACGCATCGCTTACCGCAGGGTCACCGTGTTCGAGAACAAGGGTGGCGGCCCAGGTCCGAGCGAGCTTTTCGACGAGACGACGAGCTTCAACTTCGGGAAGAGGTTCCCTGAGTGTTACTTGCAGATCGTCAAGCTGTTTGTCTAAGTAGCTATCTCGTCCACGTGCCATTTCTAATTCGCTCAGAAATGCCGTCACGCTTTCGGGGTTCTTTGCGGCAGCTCGTCCGATATCTAACGCAATGACGTTGCCCGCGCCCTCCCAAATTGCGTTTAAGGGTGCTTCTCGGTAGAGCCTAGGCATCATTGAGTCTTCAACGTAGCCGTTTCCGCCAACACACTCGAGAGCTTCTCTGACTACTGGATTTGACTGTTTCGTCAACCAATACTTTGCAATTGGGGTTGCCAATCTTGCGAAAGACTTTTCGTGGTCATCAACATCCATACGTTCGTGGGCGCCTGACAGTCGCGTAATCATGAGCGTCGCTGTCTCCACCTCAATTTCCAAGTCCGCAAGAACATTTTGCATCAGCGGTTTATCGAGCAGCTGAGCGCCAAAAGCCTCTCGGTTTGCTACATGCCAGCCTGCTTGGCTAACCGCTTGCCTCATCAGTGAGACTCCCCAGTTAGCGACGTCTAACCGGGTGGAATGCACCATTTCGATGATGGTAGGTATGCCGCGCCCTTCCTCTCCAATCAGCCATCCGGCAGTGTTGCTGAATTCCAATTCAGCTGAAGCATTTGACCGGTTCCCCAGTTTGTCTTTCAAACGTAAATAAAACAAAGAATTTCGATTGCCATCGGGTAGCACCCGGGGTACCAGAAAACATGACATGCCCTTTGGCGCGTACGCCAAGACTAGAAATGCGTCACACATTGGGGCTGATGTGAACCACTTATGACCCTCCAACCGATACTCGGCTCCTGGCCCCCCGGCACCAACTGGTTGGGCTCTGCTTGTGTTCGCTCTAACGTCAGAACCCCCTTGCTTCTCTGTCATGCCCATGCCAATGAGGACGCCAGTTTTTTCTGGAAGAGGTTTAAGGTCTTTGTCGTAATTACGAGAAACAGTCAGGGGTTCCCATATTTCGGCGATATCGGGCTGGTTTCTTAGGGTCACAAGGGCCCCAGAGGTCATTGAAGTAGGACAACCGTGACCCATTTCGATCTGAGTGATTAAACCCATAAGCGCGTTGCGTGTTACATATGCTCCCTCACCCGCTGGCTGTTCATACCTCATACAGTGGATACCGGCATCAACTGCAAGCTCTAAAATGGTGTGATATGCGGGGTGATATTCGATTTCGTCAATTCGCTCGCCCCGAGGATCGTGAGTATGAAGAATTGGCGTGTTTTTATTCGCTAAACGGCCAAGTTCGCGGGTTTGCTCGGTCCCCACAACAGATCCGAAGGCTTCCAACAGCTCCACATCTCCGCCTTCTCTCCGGACAGCGTCTGGTAATACGGGGTCAGCGGTAAATAAGTTGTAACAAGCTATTGGTCCTGGTTGATTATCGAAGGATGCCATGGCTCTAAACTATCTTCAGTCACGTTCAACGGGACAATTACCGAACTAACGACTACCTTTCGAAGAAGCACACCACGGCCGGCGAGGAGCGCCTGCCGACTTAGGGGGAAATGAGTGAAATACCTAGCACCATCTTCAGTCGAGGAAGCGACCTCGTTGCTCTCGTCCTCATCTTCGGCACAAGTGTTTGCGGGAGCAACAGATGTTGTCCCACAGATGCGGGCTGGTCGTTCAGCCCCCGATGTGTTGGTGGACTTAAAAAAAATTGAGGAACTCGTGTCGCTTAAGAACGACAACGACAAATGGACGGTCGGAGCAGCAACCCCAACAGCTCATTTGACTGAAGACGCGAGTTTCAGCAGTGAATTTCCCGGTCTGTCTGAAGCCGCAGGCCTCATCGGCTCCGATCAAATCCAAAACAGGTCAAGCCTCGGCGGGAACCTTTGCAACGGCTCTCCTGCAGCTGATTCAGTTCCGGCGATGGTAGTGAACGATGTTCGAGCGGTTGTGGCTGGCCCAAGTGGTACCCGTGTCGTAGATGTCTCCGATGTAGTAACGGGCCCCGGCCAGACAGTTTTAGACGCAGATGAGTTCATCGTCGAATTTGAGATTGACAGAATGCCATCGCGAAGTGGAGACGCCTACCTAAGAATGATCCCGAGAACCGAAATGGACATTGCTGTTGTAGGTGCTGGTGCTCGAGTAACTCTCGGTGAAGACGGAAGCATCGAGCAAGCAGCAATAGCCCTTGGAGCAGTAGCCCCAACGGTTGTTAGAGTTCCAGCCGCCGAACAGGCGTTAATTGGGACTACCGCCACTGAGGACACGCTCGCCGCCGTTGCTGAAGCAGCAAGCGCGGCGTGCAACCCTATCGACGACAAGCGCGGCACGGTTGCGTACCGTAAACAAGTGGCGGGTGTCCTAGCTAAGAGAGCAGTCTTGATTGCGATCGAACGAGCCGAACAACGAAATGGAGCCAACTAATGTCGCGCACACATATTTCTGCTGTCATTAATGGTGACGAAACTGAATTTCTTACAGAAGATGGCACCTCACTACTTAACGCATTAAGAGACGAAGTCGGTCTAACGGGAGCGAAAGAAGGCTGCGGGACCGGTGATTGCGGATCATGCTCAGTTTTAATCGACGATCGCGTGACATGTGCGTGCTTGGTTTTTGCGCCCGAAGCTGACGGAGCGACAATCGTTACCGTCGAAGGACTCGCTACCTCCGGCGAACTCCACCCACTTCAACAATGCTTCCTTGAAGGCGCCGCACTGCAATGCGGAATATGCACGCCTGGCTTTCTGATGGCAGCTAAAGCGCTATTAGATCGCAACCCGGACCCAACCGAGACTGAAATCAGATACGCGCTTGCGGGAAATCTTTGCCGGTGCACCGGATATGACAAAATAATTCGTGCTGTTCAAGAAGCAGCAAGAGAAATAAGGGAAAAGTAATGGCTATCACTGAAGAGAACCCCGGATACAAATGGGTAGGGACGCGCCCTATCCGCCCAGATGGTTTGGAAAAAGTCACTGGTAAAGCACGGTTCGGGGCCGACCTCGCACTTCCCGGGATGCTTCACGGCAAGGTTGTCCGATCGCCCCACGCACATGCTCAAATCGTCTCAATAGACACATCCGCTGCTGAAGCGATGCCAGGTGTCAAAGCTGTGATTACTGGAGCAGATTTTCCTGATCTTGCTGCCAACGGGGCGCATGCAGGCGACATTGACGTTGCTACCAACACAATTGCTCGCGACAAAGTTCTATACGAGGGCCACGTCGTAGCGGCCGTGGCGGCAATAACCCGTGAACAGGCTGAAGCTGCTGCCAAAGCGGTTGAAATTACCTATGAAGTATTGCCTCATGTCCTGACCGTAGATGAGGCCATGGCTGATGGTGCGCCGCTTCTGCACGATGGCATGATCACCAAAGGGGTTGACCCAGCTCCAGAAGACCCATCGAATATTGCAAGTAAAATTCTTCACGAACGTGGCGATTTGGACCAAGGCTTTGGCGAAGCGGATTCGGTGGTTGAACGCGAGTTCACTACCAAACCCGTCCATCAGGGATACATCGAACCGCACGCTGCTGTAGCTGACGCCAATAGTGACGGTCGAGCGAATCTCTGGTGCTCGTCGCAAGGTCACTTCCAAATGAGAGCTTATACAGCGACAGTGTTAGGGGTTTCTCCAGGGAATATCAAAGTAACTGCTGCGGAAATCGGCGGTGGTTTCGGCGGTAAGACAGTCATATATCTTGAACCGCTCGCTGTCCGACTGTCGCAGAGAGCTGGCAGGCCCGTGAAATTGGTTATGGATCGCGACGAAGTGTTTCGGGCTACAGGACCGACATCGGGCACTCGGATCAAAGTCAAAATGGGTGCTACTAAAGATGGAAAGATGACTGCAGCCGAAGTTTGGATGGCCTACGAAGCTGGCGCCTACGCAGGCTCACCAGTGGGTGCCGCAGGCATGACTGCAATTGCTTGTTATGACATACCGAACTTTGTAGTAGAGGGCTATGACGTGGTGTGCAACAAGCCTCGCGTCGCGGCGTACCGTGCACCGGGCGCGCCTATGGCTGCCTTTGCTGTGGAATCGGTTGTCGATGAATTAGCTCGCAACCTAGAAATAGACCCAATAGATATCCGCTTAGCTAACGCTGCAGTTGAAGGGACTCAGGCATCCTATGGTCCCAAATTTCCGAGAATTGGATTTGTGGAAACCCTTGAAGCGATTAAGGACCACCCTAATTACTCTGAAGAACTCGGACCCAACCAAGGTCGCGGTGTGTCGGCAGGCTTTTGGTTTAACGCGGGAATGATGTCCAGTGCCACTGTGCATATCAACGAAAATGGAACTGCGACAGTGGTAACCGGCTCCCCCGATATCGGCGGCAGTCGACAGTCAATGGCATTGATGGCTGCTGAAGAACTAGGTATCCCCTATGAATCAATCAAGCCCGTAGTAGCCGATACGGAAACTGTTGGGTTTAACGATGTCACGGGCGGTAGTCGAGTTACCTTGGCCACTGGTGCAGCCGTTGTTGACGCATGCCGCCTTGTAGTTGAAGATCTGCGTTCTAGAGCAGCAAAGACATGGGACGTAGAACTCGACCAAGTTGAATGGGTTGAAGGACAAGCTCAACATATTGATGGCGCACAGCCGCCCCTCTCATTGGGCGATCTAGCCAAGAAATCTGGGCGCACCGGAGGACCTATCTCCGCAAATGCCTCTTTAAATTCCCGAGGTGTTGGAGCAGGTTTTTCCACTCAGCTGTGCGATGTCGAAGTAGATCCCGAAACCGGTGTTACACGAGTCATTCGTTACTTAACAGCTCAAGACGCTGGTCGAGCCATCAGCCCTGACTATGTTGAAGGTCAAATGCAAGGCGGCGTTGTACAAGGGATTGGCTGGGCTCTGAACGAGGAATACATCCACGATTCAGACGGTGTAATGGAAAATCCGTCATTCTTGGACTACCGAATTCCAGTTGCATCGGATCTACCAATGATTGATTGCAGCATCGTTGAGGTGCCAAACCCTGCCCACCCATATGGTGTTCGCGGTGTTGGGGAAGTAGGGATCGTGCCGCCCATGGCTGCGGTTGGAAACGCAATTAACGACGCAGTTGACGTCCGAATGACCGAACTACCAATGTCTCCTATCAAAGTACTTGAGGCAATAACTGATCAGTCTGACTGAAGATGGCTCGCGTACATTTCTCTGCTGGCCTCCGTGAGTTAACCGGAGGTCAAGCAGAAGTTGATGTTGAGGGATCAACAGTTAGACGCATCGTTGCTGAGTTAGACGAAATGTTCCCAGGAATCGGGGAACGGCTCTCTGAGGCCTCTTCAGTAGCAATTGATGGCGAGATTTTTACCGACGCAGAACTCGAACCGGTAGAAGAAAACGCCGAGGTCCATTTCTTGGATATCTTTCAAGGCGGTTAACTTCTCTCAAGCTCGATTGCAGCGCGATCGCTCGTTATGCCAATAGCGGACAAACAAATAATAAGCGCTACAGCCGAGGTCACGATGACTATCGCGGCCGCAGCCTCATAACTCACCCCATCAACCACGAATCCAAGAACGGCTGGCCCGGCTAACGCGCCAAACCCAAGAGCCGTGTATAGGGTGCCGACGGCCCCTCCGAGGTCGCCAACACCAAACCAGGTAGCGAGCACGTTGGGCGCAGCTGTGAACCAGACGGCCCACCCAACGCCATGGAAAAGCGCGCTACTGACAAAAAGTAAGTACGAGTCGCCGGCTAGGAGCCAGACAACGAGACAACAGACCAGTAATAATTGCCCTAAGACGTATTGACGCATCGGCGCAAACCGATCGTTAAGAGCACTAATAACGAGTCTGGCTACTACGGATGAAGCACCAATAATTCCAACAAGTGACGCAGCGGCTTTCCCCCCGATCCCCTCGCTGATTGCATGGTCGTTATAAAACGCTAGAGGCGCGTAAAAGCCGGGGCCACCCAAGACCAAGGCACCGTATAGCAACAGAAAATTCTTGGATCTCAGGATCGTCGCGAGACCTAACCGCGTAGGCGCGTTCTCAGACGGCGGATCAACTGCAGCGATAGCGGAGGCTGTAAGTAAGACAGCGCTGAAGCCCGCGTAGATAGCGAGCGTCGATCTCCACCCCCAAGCGTCAATTAGAAAACGCGAAACGATTGGTACGACAAAAGTGCCCATACCGACACCTGCCAAGACCAGGCTTATAGCCGAGGCTCTGCGCTCTTTGAACCAACGCCCAACTGTGCCAATCATCGGCGGATAGCAGCAGCCAACAGCGCTGCCTACCAGAGGTGCGTAAACCAGATACAGGTGCCATAACTCGGTCGCGAGGCTGCTCACTACAAGGCCTATAGTCATTAACGCTGCCCCGCTGGCAACCACTGGCTTGACGCCCACTGAGTCGCTGAATCTTCCCCCTACCGCTCCAGCTAGATAGTAGAAACAGACTGCCGCCGAAAACAGAGGCGCAACCGGTCCTGTCGACGTATCGAATGTCTCTGCAATAGGGGTCAAGAAAATGCCGAACGAGAATAAGACACCGAAGTTAACGAAATTCGCTACGAAGGCCGCCGATGTTACGACCCAGCTAGTGCGCTGATTATTCAACAAATGACTCTCGATGTAGTATTTCTAGCGTTATGAATGATCCCAAGTAGATTTCTCGGCGAGTGTGAGTAGTCAGTGTTCAACTCATCGTCAGGCCGCCCGACACCGACAAGGTTTGTCCGGTGACGAATCCCGCATCTTCCGAAGTGAAATAAACAACTCCCGACGCGACTTCCTCGGGTGTTCCTACACGTTTCATCGGAACAGCGCGTGCCATAGCTCCGATGATTTTGTCCCCATCATCGCTGGCTGCGACTATCCCATCAAGAAGTGGAGTGTCTGTGGGGCCCGGGCAGACGACGTTAGCTGTAATCCCAGACCGTGCAACTTCTCGAGCGATTGTTTTGGTAAATGAAATAACTCCGCCTTTCGCGCCAGAATAAACCGCTTCGAAAGATGAACCTACGCGACCCGCATCAGAGGCGATGTTTACTATTCGACCCCAGCCACTTTCGAGCATCGCAGGGAGACAAGCATGAACTGTTCGGAGTATCCCTTTGTAGTTAATTTCGATTATTCGATCCCAAAACTCTTCATCGGTATCGAGAAAAGGCATTAATTCGTCCCAACCCGCACAATTAACCAGAATGTCGACGGAGCCTAACTCGTCAACTGTCTGCAAAACACCTTGCTGGACTGCATCTGAGTCAGAGACGTCCACATGGACGGCAATTGCTTCACCACCGGAGCTTGAAATTTGTGCCACTGTCTCGCGGGCACCATCCAAGTTCACATCTGCAACAGCGACCTTCCGGCCAGCGTTTGCTACCCCGATGCAAATTTCCCGACCGATTCCGCTTCCGCCACCTGTAACCATTGCTACTCGACCATTCATCATTAACTCCTTGAAGCCCGGGCGACCTCGCCCCATTTTGCGACTGAATCAGGATCTTTACGCATGTGCTCTTCGGTGAGATACATAACCACTCTCGACGCCGTGCTGCTGTAACGCTCCTTCAAGCGGTCAGCCATTTCGTCCCAAGGAGAAACTAAGGCAAAGTGATCCAGCATTTCGTCGGAAATTGTGTCTGCCATTCCCTGCATATCGCCGGCTTTCATTTTGTCGCCAAGGGCTTTTGTTACTCCCTCAAATCCCAGATCCTCAAATTGAAACGCGTAGTTGGGTGTCGTGCCATAAAACGCAATCTGTGTCTTAGCCCTATGGACCCACGGCGCACGTTCCTCAGGCGAGTCGCCTGCAACTGCGAAGACGGGCACGATGAGGTCGATATCTGAAACATCACGTCCTGAACGTTGAGCTCCCTCGGCGACTTCAGGAAGAAGTCTATTTTGTATGTAATGCATCGAATGCATTGGATGTACGTGAACTCCGTCAGCCACTTCGCCCGCAACCTTGTTCATTATTGGGCCGACCGAGGATATGTCGATTTTGATATCTCCGAAATCATGTGATCGAGGTTTCCAGGCATCGGGTAACAATGAAAGGTTGTAAAACTCTCCTTCGTGGCTCAAACGTTCTTCTCCACGAAAAGCTCGAAAGCAGGCCTTTACAGCATTGACATAGTCTTGCAACCGGCGTGCTGGGTGATCAAATTCAGCTGAGTACCTTCGAACTACATGACCTTTGACTTGGCTTCCCAAACCTAGGCGGAATCTGCCATTTGTCTCGCCCGCTAATTCCCAAGCAACCTGAGCAGAAACCATGGGACTTCGCGGAAATGCAACAGCGATTCCGGTTGTAAAAGTCAGAGACGGTGCCGCTATAGCTGCGGCTGCTATTTGCATCCACGGCACTTGGCCGGTCTCGGTATAGAGCATTCCGGAAAACCCTTGCTCCTCGACGCTGCGTGCGAGCTCCCCAGCAGCGCTCCAGGTAGAAGAACCGGTCATCAGATCAAATTCCACGTTGTTGCCTTTCGTTCCCTCCTATTTGAGCCGAAATCTCGTCGCTCGGCCAATGCAGTTCAATCGCATCTATGGTTGCTGGTTATGAATGCTGATTGGCTACTGATGGGTGACATACCCGCGCGTGCAGCGAGACTATGGGGCGACGACCTTGCGCTTGCTTTTAGAGAACAACGTTGGACACACCGGCAATTTGCCGAAGATGTCGACAGAGTTGCGAAAGGCCTACTTGCATTGGGTGTAGCGCAGGGTGACCAGGTGGCTGTCTGGATGACTAATCGACCTGAATGGTTGCATCTGATGTACGCAATTCCGCGCGTTGGTGCGTGCATTGTTCCTTTGAACACCAGGTACAGAACTGACGACGTTGCGTATACCGTTATTCAGTCGCAGAGCAGATTTCTCATCTCGATAGATCAGTCAGGCCCTATTAATTATGGGGAGATGCTTGCTGACGCTAGCGAGCAGATAATTGAAGGCGGCTACCTAGAGGCCATTGTCATGCTGGGGGAGCATCTTCCAGACACGATTGGATGGGAGTCAATGATCGAGAGCGGCAAGTCGGTAAGCACTGAAGCACTTGCGACTCGAGCCGGCGCGGTCACTGTCGAAGATCGGATGATGCTTGCGTACACCTCGGGCACCACCGGACATCCCAAGGGCGTCGTTCACTCCCATAAACCTGTTCGAAACACAGCTGAGAGGGCGATGCTGCTCGGCCACAGCAAAAACGATGTCCATATGAGCTACTTGCCGCTCTTCCACGCTTACGGATTCAGCGAAGTAGCAATGATGGCTGCCTTGACTGGCGGGAGCCAAGTGCTATTCGACGTTTTCGACCCAGACGAGGTATTAGATGCTGTAGAAAAAGAAAACGGCACGGTGCTACATGGCTTTGATAGCCATTGGGCAGATCTGACACGCGCTCAGAAACTACAGGCGAGAGATGTCTCGTCTCTTCGAGTTGGGACTCTTCCCGCTGGCATGGAGTCCACCGTTCCGGTAGCTCGTGAGGTTCAAGACCTCTTTTGTCCAACTACGAGCGGTTTTGGCATGAGCGAAACCTGGGCCTTCATAGCGTCCAGCCATCTGAGTGATTCTCTAGAACAGCGAATCGAGGCATCGGGTTACCCCATGTATGGCATTGAATTCCAAATTCGTGATTTAGATGATGGCCGGGAGTTACAGGCAGGCGAAACGGGTGCTCTATTTGTTCGTGGTTACACCGTAACCAGTGGATACTGGGGCAAACCTGAGGCAACCGCTGAAGTCTTTGATGCTGACGGTTGGCTTGATACAGGTGATGTCGCTTCGATAAGACCTGATGGTCATGTCGTCTTTGTAGGCCGGCACAAAGACATGTTGAAAGTTGGTGGCGAGAATGTCTCTCCTGCCGAGGTCGAGGGCTACCTCCTAAATGTTGAAGGGATTGAAGAGATTGCGGTCGTTGGATATCCCGATGACCGATTGGTTGAAGTACCTGTCGCTTTTGTAGTGGCCTCGTCGCAACTCTCAGGCGATGAAATATTGGAGCGATGCCGCGGAAAGATAGCGAGCTTCAAGATCCCTAGACACGTCATCTTTATTGATGAGATGCCGACAACTCCATCCGGAAAGATACGAAAAGTAGAGCTACGGGAATGGGCGAAGACCAGGCTCTAGGAGCCATCGCCCGATACTCGTATTTGTAAACTTGATCGCAGTGGTTTAGACCGGCCCACCAAGAGTGTGACTGGTTGCGTCACCCGATGTGCGCTCGGCTTCGCGATTACGAACTTCCGCTCGGCCCACAACCATGTGATGAACTTCATCAGGCCCATCCGCAAGACGAAGCGTTCGTTGGCTATGCCACATATCGGTAAGTGGGAACCATTGAGACACGCCTGCAGCCCCGTGCATCTGGATTGCTTCGTTGATTATGTCGCAGCACTTCTCTGGCACCATTGCCTTAACAGCGCTAACCCAAACTCGGGCCTCTGCGTTACCGAGCGTGTCCATCGCTTGAGCAGCCCGAAGAACCATGAGGCGCATTGCTTCGACCTCAATGCGGCTTCGCGATATTACTTCCATGTTCTTGCCAAGATTGACCAGCTTTTTCCCAAAAGCTTCACGAGAAGTACCACGATCAACCATCATCTCGATCGCTTTTTCCGCTGCGCCAATAGAGCGCATGCAGTGATGGATGCGACCAGGTCCGAGCCGCAGTTGGCTAATCTCAAAGCCTCTGCCTTCACCGAGTAGCACGTTTTCTTTCGGCACTCTGACATCTTCAAGCTTTATGTGCATATGCCCATGAGGAGCATCATCATTACCAAAGACATGCATCGGCCCAACAATGTTCACCCCGTCAGCGTCAAGCGGGACCAGTATCTGTGACTGCTGCTTGTAGGTGTCGGCGTCGGGGTTGGTGCGAACCATAGTAATCATGATCTTGCAACGCGGGTCTCCAGCTCCAGAGATGTAGAACTTCTCCCCGTTTATTACCCACTCGTCACCGTCTAGGACGGCTTCGGTTTCTATCTGCTTCGCATCAGAACTCATTACGCGAGGCTCCGTCATGCAGTAAGCGGAGCGAATTTTTCCGTTAAGCAAAGGCTCAAGCCACTGCTCTTTTTGAGCTTCTGTCCCGACTCGCTCGAGAACTTCCATGTTCCCAGTATCGGGAGCCGAGCAGTTCAGGCACTCGGAAGCTAGGCGGTTTTTGCCCAACTCGTTGGCGATGTAGGCGTAATCAAGATTCGACAAGCCTTCGCCTGTTTCGGCATCAGGGAGAAAGAAGTTCCAGAGACCTTGAGCGCGGGCTTTTTCTTTAGCCCCTTCAAGCAATTCAAGTTGTCCTTCGCCGTATCCCCATCTCTCCGCGCGACCCTCACCAAGTCGGTGGTACTCCTCGGTAATAGGATCTACTTCTTCTCGGATAAAAACTTTTACGGCTTCATATAGCGGACGAACCTTGTCTGACATTCTCAGATCAAAGTCGTCCATGCTTGCTGACTTCAGTGCGCCACCAACCACGGGGTGCCCCTTTCACATCGGTATATCTGCACCCTAGCTATCTTCTGGCCATTAAGCATTCTCGAATGAAGCAAACGCTAGAAACTTCAGCAAATCGGAGCAATTTCGAAGACCCGCTATTCGTCGTATTTCTTCTAATCATCCCTAAAAGATCTACTCCGTAGGGCTACCTTCCATACCTATGGTGTTGTGCTCCCGCGGGACCTGTGGTGCCGCTGCCGTGGCTGGCCTGTCCTATGACAGCGCCGCGATGTTGGTTTGGGTTACAGATATTCATGCGGACGCACTGCAGCCTATGTTTCTGTGTCAACGTCACATTGAAACCTTGAGCGCTCCTCAGGGCTGGACCATTCTAGATGAGCGCGATGGGAACCCACGACTCTGGACTGTGACCCCGATAGACGCCGCTGCGCCCAGCAGAAAACGTGGTCGCGTGCGTCGTCAGCGTGCTCAAAGCGGGCGCATTATCGAATTTGAAGAACTCCAACTTTTCGATCTAGCTGACACTGCTACCTCGAACATAGCGCCTGTTGCATCTCTCGATGATGCGAGAGGCATATCGCGGGTGGCTACTGCACCGAGGATGTCTCCAGCAAAACTGCTTGGTTGACAAAGGAGAGGCCTACCTATAGCCGATCGGTCTTCTTAATGTCTGTCACGACCAATCGACCATCGGATGCCAACGCGGATCGAAATCGGATCTGTCCATCAGCCATTAAGACCAACTCATTGCCATCATTTGAAATTTGTAACTCGCTGCCGATCTCTTTCTCTAAGTCAGAGCGAACCTTTAGCAAAACATCGCGAATTCGCTGTCTGCGCTCTGCCTCAATCAGGTCGTAATCAAACTCGACAAAATCGCCTGGCTCGGTCCCTGAGGGTCTCATCTAATACTCTCGGGGGTTAACTAGGGTGACCAGGTTGTTCCTTGGCTGTGCGCGCAAAGAGAGCACGAGCTCACGGGTTGCTGATCGTTGTTTGTCGTCAATCGTCATTAGATACTTTGCGAAGGACTGATCGCACTTTCTGATGAATAGTCTTGCACCAACGATACGCAGTGGCGGGCTCTCTTGGCGCCGCTACCGTGGTGTCCGTGGATCTAGTGGTTCCGGTAGCTATTTCTTTGCTTTTCGTGTACATCGTGTATCGAATAGGCCTGAAGATGATGTTGGGCTTTTCCCGGCCTGTTCCATCACCCCCGCCCCCGGGAGAGCTGCGAAAGGTTCGATTAACTTATATGTGCTCGCTTTGCGGCACCGAAGTCCGAATGACGCGCTCTCCCAATAGCGCGCCTGAGGGACCACGCTGTTGTATGGAAGAAATGGATTTAATCCGCGATCACGACAACGACTAGCGGCAGCACTTTCCACAAGTTATCCACACTTGGGGACAAAGTACAGGCATGTAATTTCTACTAATCAGATATTAGCGCCACCGAGTCGCGGTAAGAATCCCGACGAGAACAAATCCGAGACCTCCTAAAATCCACGAACTTGACGGACTGCCCGGCAGCCAACTCATGTAGTTGGAGAAGATCACCGCTACCCCAAATAACAAGAAGGCGAGAATCATCCATCCGAACCAAGGAGGACTCGGAGGGAGACCGTCGGAAAGAGTTTCTTCAACTACCGTTCCTTCAGGACGGGTCCCCTTAGGAGTCAGGCGACTGGTTTTCTTTGGCCTAGCCATGGACAATGAGGATAGAGGCAGATTCGGGCTTATCTGCATCAAACAATACGAAATAGCTCAACCGCTTTAGTTGCTTGATCGATCCACGGGGTTAATTGTTTGGTTCGACAGTTACAAACCCTTGCTGAATCGATGTAGTTGGAGATGGAGATGGAGCATCCGGGTCTCCAATGCCCACCACGAGAATAACTTCTGAACCCAGCAAAAGAGCGGTGCCGGGGGCAGGCTCAATACTCAGAACTTGATTTATCTGGGGATCTCCGAGGGGCAATGATTGGGTCACCTGCTTTACTGCAAAACCAAGGTTCTCTAGAGCTATTTCAACCTGCATGGCATCAGTCGTTCCTAAGATCTGCAGAGAAGGAACCTGACCGCTGGCCGGGCCCAGGGAAACTACCAATCGAACAACGCTTCCTCGCTCAGCTGAGCTGCCAAACCCAGGTTCCGATCGAATGACGGTGTCTTTCGGAAAGTCCAACGAATTTTCTGTGAGAACTTCTTCCAGAAGCCCTTCCCGAGCCAACGTAACTCTGGCATCGGAAATGGACTGACCTTCGACAGAGGGGATTTGAACCTCACCTTTCCCGACTGACACCGTGAGCGTGATCAGGGTTCCTTGTGGTCGCTCCTCAGTACTAGGCACACTTTGATCAATAACTATGTCCCGAGCGTAATCCTCACTCTGTTCATCAAGTCGCTCGACGCTAAAGCCCGCAGCTAACAGAATCTCCTCCGCTTCAAGGAACTCCATCCGCTGCACCGCCGGGATTCTGACAACAGTCAAGCCCTTCGAAGCAAATAACCGAATGGGATTATCAGGGTCATTAGGTTCGGCTAGCAGCAGCCCCGGACGCGGGTCTTGCTGAAAAACTTCGTTTTCAGGAATATCTAGCCGCTCTTGAAATTCAATTGTTATTTCCTCGAAACCATTCTCTCGAAGCTCCTGCTCTGCTTCCTCCCAATTGAGCCCGAGTACAGCGGGAACTCGAAGCCTGCCGTCAGATATGGGACCCGATGAACCATCACCATTTCCTGTGACCGAGTTGAAGCCGTTCACGAGAAGGTAGACAAGTCCTGCTACGACAATTAGAAGAACTGCAAGCAACGTAGCCCACACCCGCGTCTTATCTGAAGAAGTTGGGGTTACAGAACGTTCATCTTTTCGCGTAGGCGGCCCCGAGGGCTGATTGGCCGGTGTGTTCATCCGTTGAGGAGCTGGACGTGTCCCAGGTGAGGGAGTGACGCGCGTTTGAACGGTTTTCGCCTCGACCTCCCCGCCAGATTGTGTGGCTAAAACTTGCTGGCCTGTCCTGAAGCGACGAAGATCGCCGCGAAGGTCATCAGCCGATGAATAGCGGTCCTCAGGTTGCTTAGTCAGTCCCCGGAGGCAAATAGCCTCAAGGGCTGGTGGGACATCACCATTGAATTGAGACGGTGGGGTAGGCGCTTCCTGCACATGTTTGTAAGCAATAGAAACAGGCGTATCGCCAGTAAAAGGAGGTCCAGCGGTGAGCATTTCGTAAAGCACTACCGATAGTGAATAGACGTCGCTCCTTGGGTCGGCCGGTTGACCCTGCGCTTGTTCCGGAGAAAGGTATGTTGCTGTTCCCATCACCGATCCGGTCTGGGTCAAGTTGTCAGAGGAGTTTCCAGTGAGTGCCCGGGCGATGCCGAAATCGGTTACTTTGACTTGCCCGCCCGTCGTAACTAAGACGTTGCCCGGTTTCACATCTCTATGGACAACACCATTTCGATGCGCAAACGCGAGAGCTGCTGCAATATCAATTGTTATGTCCGCAGCCCTATCAGGGTGAAGCGGTCCTTCTGCGCGAATAATCTCTGCGAGACTTCGGCCTTCTACGTACTCCATAACGATGTAGTACGTACCTGCCTCTTGTCCCCAGTCATAAACACCGACAACATTAGGTTGATTGAGGTTGGCTGCTGCTTGAGCTTCCCGGCGGAACCGCTCAACAAATGACGCGTCGGTTGCATATTCCGGGAATAAAACCTTGACCGCCACGGGTCGATCTAGAAGCTTGTCCCTGCCAAGAAATACCTCGGCCATACCGCCTCGAGCAATTCGGCGATACAACTCGTATCTCCCACTGAAGATCGGTCTTTCGTTTTCAGCCATTGGCGTCTCTGAGGAGTCCACTATGAGCTTCCCATGTTAGAGCTTGGGAGACGGAGTACCGCTTCAATGATTCTTCCTGTGATTGCTGAAATCGTTGCATCCGCCGTGTCCCGATTGAATTGATCGTCGCCCTCTAGCAATACAACAACAACGACTTCAGGTTGTGTCACCGGCGCAATTGCCGCAGACCAAATATGGTCTCCTGTCGCCAACCTTGACGCAGTTAGTCCGGCGATACTTGGCCCGTTTTCTTGTAAATTCGGCCAGCTGTCTTGCCGAGTCTTTTCAGCTAATGCGTCCATCAAGATTGCTGCAGTTTCTTTTGACACGGATTGTTCGAGCGCTTTTGGAGCAAATTCCTTAATTGAGTCACCGTTGTGGGCGAGAATCCGCCGAACTACTTGCGGCTGCATGCGCGTTCCGTTGTTCGCGATGGTTGCAAAGAGGTGTGCAACTTGGAGCGGTGAAGCGGCAAAATTCTCTCCGATAGCAGCTGCTGCAGGGGAAGAATCCAAGGCACCACGAGAAAGATTGCCAATCGGGCTGCCTTCAAGGCGCAATGGATCAACGTCAGTCAATCCGAAGCGCTTAGCAACTGACGACAAATCAGACTGCCCGATTTGCTCTCCTAAAGCTTTCCACTGGTTGGTGCATTGCTTGGTCAAAAGAATAGAGAGAGTTTTAATGCAGCTCGAAGTTGCCGTCTCTGACGTTGCTTTGGTACCGGAGCCTTCGCTTAATTCATGTTTTGCTTCCGTTGCTAATAAATCGGCTTCTATTGCTGCCGTCGCAGTTACCAAGGTGAAGAGCGGTCCCAGCTCATGTGTTAGAAACTCTGCTCGATTCTGCAGGGGTTGATCCGTTGAAGATCTAAGGGTTATGAAATCTGCAGCCGCAGCTGCAAGATCGTGTGAAGACAAATAATTTGGATCAAAGTTTGGTGCGCTCCACATTCCGAGCACCGCCCCGCTAGAAGGCTCGATGACCACTGCCGCGCCGTTCTGGCCAGCCATCGCCGCTCGAGTAACCAGCTGTACGTCGTGTCGAATTGATAGCTCCACCTGGCCGGTTCGAGCTCGATCAATGAAGAAATCACGGTTGTCTTGAATGCGAACGCTGAGGTCGCTGCCTGAAAGGAAATTATTGAAATTACGTTCTATTCCTGACCCGCCGTTTACCGCTGAAATAAAGCCTGTCAAATGGGAGTACATCGAGCCGTATGGGTACTGTCTCAGACGCTCTCTCGATCCACTTACAGCAACGGTTTGGGCGATTACCTCTCCGTCAGCCGTCCGAATTTCGCCTCTAGGTTGGTCAAAGGCCATAGTTACTTGTCTTGTGTTATCCGTATGATTTTTTAGTTTCTCGGCACTGAATATCTGTATCCACTCAAGACGGAAGAACAACAGCCCGTAGAGCGCGAGGAAGACCACACCAACATGGATAAGTCGCTTACTCACGAAGGGCTCCTGTTGCTCAGACGTATTTGTGGCAAGAGTTGTGTTTTATCTGGAACGAAAGGAATGCCTTCGGAGATCTTCAGTAGAAGAGCCAGACCGGTGTAACCGACGACTAGAGCTGCCCCATTCAGCGAAATAAATGGCAACGAATGTCCCGCTGGCGGCAGCAACTGCAAAGCCACCGCGATTGAGCTCCAGGTTTGGCTTGCTAGAAAAATTGTCATCCCGATAGTCACAATGCTGTCGAATTCGTTACTTGCCCCATTCGCCAGCCGAAATCCGACACCTAGCAGGAGTACGAAAGTCGATAAGATCGCTGTCCCTCCAATGAAGCCAAGTTCCTCTGCCAGCGGCACGAAGATCAAATTGTCGACAGCGTCTGGCACCCAGTTGCCGCTTCCACCTCCCGGCCCTGTTCCAGTAAGTCCTCCACCGGCGAGAGCAAAGGATGATCGCGTAATTGAATCTCCCCATTCGGGGTTCGCGCCAGGGTTCAGCCACGTTTGAAAGCGTGTGTGCATCTCGGGAACAGTTGTAACTGCGACGAGTGTGGATAGAGCTACCGCGATTAGATAACCAAGCAAATCAACCGCTCTACCGACTGCTACCCACCACATAGCGAGAAATACTGAACATACGATGAATGCCGAACCGGTATCGAAATTGAAGATGAGAAGAAAGGATGCAATTAACCATCCGCCTATTAGCGGAGCAAAGCGCGACGGGTCTCCCTCGATCCGATCAACCTCGCCAAAGTGTTCGGCCGTGTTCCGCAATCGGTAACTTGCCAGCCAGTCCGCGAAAAATATGATCAAACAAAATATGCCTATTTTTTGAAGGTCAACATAGACGGACTGAATTCTAAAACCCGATGGGATGAAGTAGCTGCTGCTTGTGTGGAATATTGGGGGTAGCAATACAGCAACTGCCCCGAGTATTCCTAAGAGTTTCCCGGCTCTGCGAACAACCTTAAGGCTGCGGACACCAATCACTACGGACAAGAAAGCGCCAGTTGCGACGGTGGACCAAATTAGGTGCTTCGTCGTCGCACCCGAATCAATACGTAAGACGAAAGCAAAACCTAGACCCTGGAGCAAGGCTGCAACGGGTAACAGCAAACCGTTTGCCGTTGGCATACGTCTTCGTAATGCAAGATGGCTCGCAAACCAGAGCAACGCTAACCCGGCAATGTATGGCAGCGCTATCCAACCAATCTCCGATTGATCGTCAAGTGCCGCTATGGCAGCGGTTGCAGAGGTGATAGCGATCGCTAGCAACAAAAGAGTCAACTCTATGACGCGCTGCTTGTGCACCTCAGTTACCAGCCTCGGTTCTAATTAAGCGCTCTCGAAGATTCGCAATGAAATTGCGAGCCTCAGAAAGATTCTGCGTAGTCTCACCATCCCTCAACCGCTCTTGGTCCGCTAAGACGAGATCTGTGACTTGAATCTCAGTCCATTCCTCAGTTGTGGGCTGGAACCATAAGAGGCCTCCAACCCTTCCTTTTTGTATGACTACGTGATCGCCGACGATGCTTACGTGATAGCCAGACCGCGCATACCAACCGATAGAGGTAATTGTGGCTGTGGTAGCGACTGCCAAAACCAGGGCGATGACGATTGTCGCGAACTTGATGGTTACTTGGTCGTATAGCCAACTCCGGCCTTTATTTGCTGATGACTCAGCTGTAGAGCGAAAGGCCTTTGTCGTGTGAGTTTCTTCAGTTGATGGTTCTTCTGGAGAAGTTAAGATTGGCCGGCTTTGTGCCGTAAACGAAGACGCCTCGCCAATATCGTTTATGTTCTCAACGTGTACGTCTATGACGAGCACTGTCGAGTTGTCTCTGCCTCCTCGGTTATTGGCTAACTGCACCAGCGCTCTAGCAGTCGAGCTTGGGTCAACGCTTCGTTGTAATTGTTTCAAAATTTCAACGTCGGTAAGTTCGTTTGTTAATCCGTCACTGCACAGCAAGTAGCGATCCCCATGAACGGGTTCAAACGTCCATTCGTCAATTTCGACTTCGGGATGGACGCCAATCGCTCTAGTAAGCATGTTTCTGTAAGGATGGCTTGCTGCAGACATTTCGTCTAACTCACCGCGACGAATTAACTCAGCGACGTAGCTATGATCGTCAGTCAACTGATCGAGTTGCCCGCCTCTCATCCGGTAAATACGCGAATCGCCCACATTAAGGGCGCGAAACTGAGGGCCATCAGCGTTTTGGATGATTGCTAGCGCTGTCACAGTGGTTCCCATTCCATGTAACTCAGGCTGTTCCGCAGCGGTGTTGTGCACGGAACTATTGGCGGCGCTTATTGCGTCGTGAAGTTCTTCGGCGGTGTCCCTTTGAGCATTTGCAATCGTTCTCACTGCTAAGTTCGCTGCAACCTCGCCGCCTTGGTGGCCCCCCATGCCATCAGCGACGACGAATATGCCCCAGTCTGCAAACATCGCATCCTGGTTGTTGGCTCTCACTCTTCCCTGGTCAGTCGCTCCTCCCCATGCAAGTCGCAGCTGGCGTTTGGGTGTGTTAGTCATGACGCCACTTCGAATACAGTTGAACCAATTTGAATATGATCTCCAGAACGCAAACTCGATGCGGAAGAGACCTTCTGTCGGTTCAAATAGGTCCCATTAGTCGAACCCAAGTCTTCCAAAACATGTGAGCCGTCTCTTGACGATATGCGGGCGTGGATTTGGCTGGCATAGTTGTCGTCAACAGTAATTTCACACGTCGCAGCTCTACCTATTGTGACTTCCTCACCGAGCTCATGCCGCTGCCCATGCAGTGTTTCTGGGGTTCTAATTATTAAAAGACTTGCTGGTCGATGTTTTCGTATGAAGGAATTCGGTCGAAGTTTGACATTGCGTGTCGGTTTAATCCCGGCCCAAACAGCGCGAATTACTCGATATAAAAACAGGTGAATTAGTACCAGAAGCAGGATTGTTAGAAGTCTCACCAGTTGGGGTGACATTAAATAACCTCCACCCGCAGTTGGTGATCCCCAATGCTGATTATGTCGCCGTGGAGTAGCCGATGATTAGCGACCGCAATGCCATTCACAAGCGAACCATTTGTGGAAGAAAGGTCAACAATAAATAGACCGTGTTGATCTGCTCTGATTTCGGCATGGTGTCTGCTGACATTGGACCCAGTGAGCACTACCCCGCAGTCGTCGTTCCTACCAAGTAGCTGCGGAGTGGTTATCGCTATTTGCACGCCGTCCGAGTTAATTAGCACCGCTTCGTCGCTGATAGGGGCATCCCTGAATTCACCCGAGATTTGGCTTTTGCCCGTTCGTAACTTGGGATTCGTTGCGAAATCTATTGAAAGAGGTCCTCCAAAGCCAAAGTGCTTCGAATTTGCAAATTCATGTGCAACTTCAATGAGTTCGCGTCGAAGAGTTTCTTCCGCGCCTGCAAAGCGGTCTCTGTCTCTTTGAGAAAAAGCAATAATCAAGTGGTTGGGAATGACGACATGACCGTGGGTATCGGTAGTTCTTTGCTTTTCGAGAATCCGACATGTCTTGCGTGCCAGGGTTAGAGGACTTATAGGAGCTCTAATCACACGCGATAACAACGCGCGTGGAGCAGTGAGAAGTCGTCGAAGCCGCATTGTTTACTGAGTGTACGACGGCCTGTGCCTGTCTAGGGGGTCGCGATTGAGGTTCAACGAGGATAAGGATATGAGTGGGGAACCAACTACATGTACAGCTACGATTGTCAGTTGATCGGCGCGAGTGGCGGAACTGGCAGACGCGCAGGCTTCAGGTGCCTGTGCCCGCAAGGGTGTGAGGGTTCAAGTCCCTCCTCGCGCACAGATTAGTTAGGCTTCGCGCACTAGTAGCTCCCACGGAAATGAATAGCGAAGTACCGGCACTAGGCGTGGCTAGGCGCTAAACCTGGTCGTCCGTCTGAATTGCTTCTTCAAAAAGAAGAAGCTGCTTCTTTGTTTCCAAACCTCCGGCAAAACCTGTTAGTGAACCGTTGGTCCCAATTACGCGGTGACAGGGCAACACTATCGATACGGGGTTTTTGCCATTAGCAGATCCGATAGCTCGCACAGCCTTCGGGCGATTGATTTGGATCGCTTGCTTTTTGTAAGTCCAGGTTTGGCCGTAGGGGATTTCCTGTAGAGATCGCCAAACTGATTGTTGAAATTCAGTCCCGTGCAAGTCGAGTGGAAGATCGAACGAAGTTCTTTCCCGGGAGAAATATTGCTCTAGCTGACGAGCGGCGCTGCTTAACACTGGGTCAGCGGTGGAAGGCATTAAACGTTCCGGCAGAGGCACGCGACCTTCGTCGGTAGGCCATAAGACGGCGCGCAGACCTCTTTGGCTAGCGACAAGTGTCAGTTCACCTATTGGAGTTGAGAGCTTCTGGGATAGATGAGGAACAGTCATCATGCATTTCTTAGGGTGTCAGGTGCCTGCCATAAATGTTGAGCTGACCATGAACGGAATGGTTTCCAAAGTTTAGATTGCCGCTCGAGTTGCTTTGGGCTCACTTTCTGCTTTGACAGTCGATTCAACGATCGAAGAATGCCTAGATCACTTGAAGGCATAACGTCGTCATGCCCTAGCACGCGCATGGCTATGAGCCGAGCGGTCCATGGACCAATACCTTCAAGAGCGCACCAGGTCTTTTCTACTTCCTGTAAGTCCTGCGAAGTTTCAAAATCAACGGTCCCGTTGACAACAGCTCGAGCAAAGTTTTGTATGGTCGATTTTCTCCGTTCGGTTAGACCCAGATCGCTGAGGTCAACTTTGGCAAGAACCTCGGGACCTGGGAAAACGCAGCATAGATCAGAGCTGGTAGCGATCCTTTGCCCGAATTTATGCGCAACCCGAGCGCTAATCGTGGTTGCGGCCGCTACGGAAATTTGCTGACCGATGATAATGCGAATTGATGTTTCGAACGGGTCCCAACATCTAGGTACCCGAACCCAAGGTCGCTCTCTAACTAAAGAGCCAATTAATTTGTCTTCGGCGAGATGCCCAATAGCTTCTGAAGGGTTTTCGTCTACCGCCAACAGATATCTGAGACGTTCGAGGTCATGGGCGAGACCTTTCTGATTTTCGGACGTGACGCGGACTCGTAAATGAAGGCCATCGGCCGCATCTTCTGCATTCATGATCCTTGGTGTTCCCGAGTGAGTTGTCAGTCTCGTATAGGACTTTTCCCCGACAGCTTCAATACCCGGCGTCGCTCGGGGGCGCAGATGCTCGAGTAACTGTCCGAATGAGTATGGCGGAACGTACTTAATGAGGACCTCCCGCTCTTTTTGGGAAAAAGCAGAGCAGGTCATCTCTTAAGTATGTGATGAAAATTTTTAGGTGAGCAGACTCTCAACAACAAAGTTTTGTCTAGGAGTTATCGAACTGGTTTTTTCCAGCCGTTGAGATAAGTCACTTCATCCACTGATCGTCTTGGCGCTGGATGAAAAGAATCGCCGGTGTAAAACGCCACTGGCAGTAGTGCACATTGGCTCACAGTCGGCGGAATTCCTAGAAGTTCAGCGATCTTTGCCTCGTGTGCAAGGTGAAAGGTTGTCCAAGTAGATCCGAGACCACGCGCTCGCGCCGCGAGTTGAAAACTCCAAACTCCGGGCAGCACAGACCCCCACCAGCCGCCAGCTGAGCCCTCATCATTCTCACCGCTAGGTGGACGATCGAGCCGCAGAGGAATAACCATGGCGGGGACTTCGTGCATGTGGTCGATGAGATGAATAGACGAATCGATAACTCGGTTCGTTCGTTCATCGGCGCGAATGTCTGAACTTGCCGACAGATAAGGCCGCCCTACTTCCGCGTAATAGTGGGCGATCTCCGCTTTTAACTCCGGATCGGTGACGATAATCCAACGATTACGTTCAAGATTGCCTCCAACAGGCGCATGGCCCGCAACTTCTATGCAATCTAAAAGTAGATCGAGTGGCACTTCTTTACTGAGGTCCAGACGTTTGCGAACTTGTTTCGTTGTGGTGAGTAGTCGGTCTACTTCACCCAATTCAAAATCGGTCATCGGAACGAAGGTATCCCAGTGATTTCTTGACCAAGAATGAGTCCGTGGATTTCCTCCGTGCCTTCATATGTCATCACCGACTCCATGTTGTTTGCGTGACGCATTGGGCTGTACTCGGTGCTCACCCCGTTGGCTCCCATCATCGCACGGGCGTTGCGCGCAGCGTCAATGGCGACCCTGCAGTTGTGCCGCTTGGCCATTGAGATGTGGTACGGACGAATGCTGTGGGCTTCCTTCAGCCGTCCAAGATTCATTGCCTGGAGATTGGCGTTAGTCATTGAGGTCAACATGTCGGCAAACTTGATTTGATTAATTTGGAAGCTGGACAATGACTTACCGAACTGCGGACGTTCTTGTTGGTAATCAAGTGCAGCGTTGTAGCAGTCCCGAGTCACTCCTACAGCGCCAAATGCAATTCCGTAACGCGCCTCGCTTAGGCAGCTCAGAGGTGCTCCGATGCTTACAGCATCCGGTAGGCGCATAGATTCAGGAACAACGACGTCATCCATGTAGAACTCTCCGGTAACCGACGCCCGAAGCGACAACTTGTTTTGAATTTTTCGCGCTTCGAATCCTTCGGAATCAGTAGGTACCAAAAACCCTCGGAACCCTTCATCTGTGTTGGCCCAGACGATTGCAAGGTGAGCTATCCCTGCGTTGGTAATCCACCGCTTTGACCCGTTGAGGATCCATTCATCGCCGTCGCGTTTGGCATTGGTAGCCATTGACGATGGGTCAGACCCGTGATCGGGCTCAGTAAGACCAAAGCATCCGATAACTTCGCCTGCCGCCATTTTCGGCAGCCAATCTTCTTTTTGTTCCTCAGAACCGTATTTCCATATCGGGAACATGCAGAGTGAACCTTGGACTGAAACGAAACTTCGCAGACCGCTGTCGCCGGCTTCAAGTTCTCTGCAAGCGATGCCGTACGCCATTGCTGATGCCCCTGCGCAGCCATATCCGTCAAGGTGCATACCCAATAGCCCCATGTCCGCGATCGTCGGGACGAGTTCCATTGGGAAAGTACCTGCTTCAAAGTGTTCGGCGACGAGAGGCTTGAACTCACTTTCAACGAATTTCTTGACAGTGTCTCGAATCATTTGTTCGTCGTCGTTGAGTAGTTCGTCGAGGGCGTAAAAATCAGAAAGGTCTGCCATACATGCCAGTATGTCGTCCCGGTTGTCGTT